>ENA-OQOA01000167-OQOA01000167.1-human-gut-metagenome-genome-assembly--contig:-NODE-167-length-35656-cov-5.484224_pt1 | contig 35656 bp, 29 predicted proteins | sample MGYA00242633_ERZ504888 | MGnify/ENA primary metagenome ERZ504888 (study PRJEB26092, sample SAMD00036372) | human gut metagenome | host: Homo sapiens | study: EMG produced TPA metagenomics assembly of...
AAGGCGCGGCCGCCGTCTGCGGTGACGGGGGCCTCGACCGGCGAGTCGGCGGGCACGGTCCGCGCGTTTCAGGGCGGCATCGTGGGACGGGACGCCACAGGGCGCATGACATGGCTTGCCTCGTGGCTGAAGACGGGAAACCGGTACACCCTGGAGCAGATGCGCTCCCCGCTGCCCGCCTCGCTGCGGCAGCGTCTGGAGTACCGTGACGCCATCTCCATTGCCTTCCTCGCCGCATACATGCTGCCCGAAATGCGGGGGCTGCTCATCGGGTTCGGATCGGGCAACATCTTCCGTCGCCTCAACCGTGAGGCGCCGATGGGTGCCATACGCCGCAGCATACGCGACACGATGGAGGCTCGCGCGCACGGCATGCGGGCGTCCGGTCTGGAGGATCATTTCGCCGACCTGATGCAAGAGGCCGGCGCCCTCGACCATGCGTCCGGCCTGGAGGCGGTGCACGGGGCCGAACCGCTGCACCTGTATACGTCCAGTTACTCCGGCGGGTATTTCTTCGCGTGGGACTCCGGACTGGAGTTCCGCGCCGCGCTGCGCTCGCTGAGAATCGAGGGTAATCTCAACCGTTTCGCCGCAGTGAGCGCGTGGATCGAACGATCCGCCCGCAACGGCGGCGTGACCGAGGACACGGTCACGCGCGCGCAGGCCGCGCAGATCGATCTTGCGCTGCTGGACGATCCGGCGCTGATGGCGCTGCCTTGGGAAGGGAAACCCGCGATATCCGAAATCGATTTCCCGCACGACGACGGCGTGGCGGCGATACGACACGTGTGGCGGTACGCGGGCGAGACCGCTGACCGGATGCTTCAAGACAATCCGAATCCCGCGGGCGGGCGGGTCGGTTCCGACCCAGGGGCGTCAGAATGGGGGTACCGTCAGGCGGTGTCCCGGCTGCTGCGCCAGCTGAGGCTCCCGTATCGCTTCGACATGGAATTCCGCAGCAATCTCGAACAGGGGACGACCGCGGTGGCGTTCACCACGGCGGGCCCCTCCATGATGCCGGAAAGCCGCTATGACGAGCGCGCCCACGATTGGGTCTCGTTCTCGCAGGGGGAACGGGCCGCCATGAGCGCCGCGTACAATCTCCGCGTCGGGCTCATCATCGCGGCACTGTGCTTCGGCGCGAGCGAACGGGTCGATCAGGTGTGCGTGCGCATCGATTCCATCGGTCTGGAAGAGGCGGTCGCCGAGCAGGACAGCGCGATCTCCGATCTGATGAGCGCAGCGCTGCGATCGTTCGAGCGCCTGCACACGGGCGATGCCGGCGCGTCCAAGGCCGATCCGAAGGACGGCGACCATCACGGCGATCCTTCGCATACGCCTTCCGCGGAGCCGGCGCCTGATGCCCGCACACCGCAGGCGGATGCCAGAGGCGCCCAGGACGCGAAGACGGATTCCGCCGGTGAGTCCGTTTCTGCGACCGTCGGGGATGATGATCTGCAGTCGTTGGAGAGCTTCGCCGACATGATGAAGGACATCAATTTCGAAGACTTCGTACGGGACTCCCCGCAGGAAGTCCAGGACTCCGACTCCGGCGATACGGGTCAGGCGGATGACGCCGGAGCGGCCCCCGGCGGCGAAGGCAACGAAGAAGGCGACACCGACCCCATGGATGCGCTGCGCCGCAGCCCCACCGTGCGAAACCTCGTCACCGTAACGTTCACCAGACAGGAGTTGCTGCAGCGGCTGCGCGAAGACGCGTTGCGGCACCCCGCCGACACCTATCGCCTGTTCGGCGCGGTGATGGACATCGACGAGCGGGGCGGACTCGCCCCCATCAGCGCCGAATTCGACCTGCGCGACGCGAGGTTCTCCCCGACGGGCTCCCAGGAGGAGCCGGAACTGTCGGACAAGGTCTTCCCGGCGACTGTCGCCGGCATTCTCGGCACGGGCAACGCCGAGGGCCTGTCCATCCAGCGGGCGGACCTGCTGCAGCGCTGCGTCGACGAATTCCACCGGCTCGCCGCCGACGGGACCCTGGCGTCGGTCTCCAAGGCGCAGCATGCGATGCATGTCATCGACCGCGTCGCCGATCCGGAGCTGTCCGAATTGTCGTCACGCGTCACCAGTGCGCTCATCGACGGTACCGACACACCGGACTTCACCTTCCAGCTGGCGGACGAACTCGACCGGGAACGCACGCGGGCCCGCGACCTGCTGTTCTCCGGTCAGGACGATCAGGCCGTGACCGTCGCCGAAGCGGCCATCGAACGTGTGGAATCGGCTTATGCCGACAATCCGGGCGTGCCACGGTATTTCAACTCGTATGCCGAGCGCGTCGTCTACAACCGCCTGTTCGCCACGGACGGCGAACGCACGGTGCTGATCCCCGACAACCTGTTCTACGCGCACACCGAGCTGGCGGACCTGCTGTCTCAGCTCAAGGGCGCGAAGGCCGCGCTGCCGCACCTTAACGCGATGGTGGCGTATGCTCCCGCTTACCCGTTCTCGCACATGAAGCTCGCAGTGCAGCTCGCCCGCAACGAGGATTGGGATTCCGCGCGCGCGGCATGCCTGAACGCGCTGCGCGTGGCGCTCGACCGTGATGACGCCGCATTCGCCTACTACCGGCTGGCATACGCGGAATGGATGCGCGACCGTTTCGATATCGCCGCCGCGGCCTACATCATGAGCGAGCACATCGCACCGGGGCAGATCGGGGCGCTTGACGGCGAGCTGAGGGAACTGCTCGCACGCGCCGAATCCCAATGCATAGCGGTGCCTACCGACGTGGAGTCGGCAGCCGGCGTGCTGCGCATGCACGATCTGCCGGTGTGGCCCCACACCCAGGTCGCCGCGATCGTGCGCGACGCCGCCCGCGTGTGCGTGGACGAGGGCATGTTCGTTCCCGCACGGACGCTGTCGATGGCGGCCGCCCGTATGAACGACGGCGACAACGGCGGTGTCGACATGGTGCAGTCCCAGTTCCTGAGATCGCTCAACTCCTGATGCCGTGGCGCGGGCGTCGCCGAGGCGGGTTCATGTTTTCGATTACAATCGAATCCAGATGAATTCGCACATACGAAGGGGAAGTGATGGCTCGCGCAGCGGTTTCGCAATCATCCGGCGACCAGTTGGCTTGGGATTTCGACGATCCGGACGCCGGGGAGGCTCCGGCGCCGGTCGAGAACGAAGGCGCCGCCCGGTTCGCGCCCGGCTCATCCCAGTGGGTCGCCGCGCTGCAGTCCACGGACGCTGATGCGGCCCGGCTGGATCGGCTGGATGTGTCCTCGCTGTCGAACGAGGTTGCAGCCCGCCTGTGGGCGCGCGTCGCGGCGTGGGTCGAGGCCGACCAGATCGCCTATTACATCGATGACGCGCCGGTCTCGTCCGACGCGGCCTACGATGCACGCTTGCGTTGCCTGCAACGGCTGGAGGCGGAGTTCCCGTCGTTGGATTCACCGCAATCTCCCACGCACCGGGTCGGCGGCACGTTCTCCAATGATTTCGCTTCGGTGCGGCATCCGTCGCGCATGATGAGCCTTGACGACGTGTTCTCGATCGAGGAGCTGCGCGATTGGTACGATTCGGTGCTGCGCGATTTGGACTGGCCTGAGGGCAAGCCGTTGCCGATGACCTGCGAGGTGAAGATAGACGGCCTGGCATTGAATCTGATATACCGCAACGGCGTGCTGGAACAGGGGCTGACACGTGGCGACGGCGTCACCGGTGAGGACATCACGCTCAATGTGCGCACGATCGGCTCCATTCCCGCCAATCTCGGCGGGCCGGCCGCGGATATCCCCGAGTTCGTGGAGATCCGCGGCGAGGTGTTCATGCGTTGGGACGATTTCAAGGCGCTCAACGGTGAACAGGAGGATGCCGGGCGCCCTCCGTTCGCCAACCCGCGCAATGCGGCGGCCGGATCGCTCAGGCAGAAGGATCCGCGCATCACCGCCACAAGGCGGCTGAGCTTTTACGCGCATGGCATCGGTACGCTGCGCTGGGGCTCGGGGCGGCCCGCCGGCTCGCATGACGTCGTCGCCGACCAGTCCGAGGCGTACACGCTGTACTCCAAGTGGGGAGTGCCGGTGTCGCCGCACAACCGTGAGGTCACGTCGTTCGCGCAGATCCTCGACATGATCGACTATTACGGCGAGCACCGCGGCGACATCGAGCACGCGCTCGACGGCATCGTCGTCAAGGTCGACGATCTCGGCCTGCAGAGGTCGCTGGGCGCGACCTCGCGGGCGCCGCGTTGGGCCATCGCCTACAAGTACCCGCCCGAGGAGGTCAACACCGAACTGCTGGACATCACCGTGCAGGTCGGGCGTACCGGGCGCGTCACGCCTGTCGCCGTGCTCAAGCCCGTGTATGTAGCGGGGTCCACGGTGTCTCGCACGACATTGCACAATCCGTTCGAGGTCAAGCGCAAGGGGGTGCTGATCGGCGACACGGTGGTGGTGCGCAAGGCCGGCGATGTGATTCCCGAACTGGTCGGGCCGGTCGTGGAACGCCGCAAGGGGCGTGAAGACGACCTGCGCGAATTCGTCATGCCGGATCGTTGCCCGTCCTGCGGATCGAAGCTCGCACCGGCCAAGGAGGGAGATAAGGACATTCGCTGCCCGAACGTGGAATCCTGCCCCGCCCAGCTGACCGAGCGCATCATCAACCTGGCTTCGCGCAAGGCGTTCGACATCGAGCATCTGGGCGACCAGTCGGCCATCGCGCTGACCAACCCGGAGGAGAACCGGCCGGATTCGCCGGATACGTTCGCTCCGAACATCACCGAGATTCTCGTCAAGCCCGGCGAGGAGCCGGAGCCGTACGAGCCCGTGGAGGGACTGCGGCTGCCGGAACGGCAGAAGCCAGTGCTGTCGAGCGAAGCGGGGTTGTTCACACTGGACGCCGCGGCGCTCAGGGATGTGCGCGTGTGGCGCGAGGCCGCGATCATCGAGATCCATGAGACGGTCACGGCCGACGGCAAGACCAAGCGCACTCGCAAACGCATCGGTGGCTCGGGCCTATGGCATCAGGTCCCGGCGTTCTGGACCGCGCCCACGCCGGCGAAGAAGCTTTCCGCGCGACGGCAGGCTGCGGCAGGTGCGCCGGCCGACGCTGCGGCTGAGCCGTATCCGGGATATGACGTGCCGGCCGATGCTGTGGTCGTGCGCGTCGATCGGAAGACCACACGCAACGGCACGGTCGACGTCCCCGTGTACGTCCGCCCCGGCGAGAACACGCGCAAGATGTTCGACGAGATGGACAAGGCCCGGCACGCCGACCTGTGGCGGGTGCTGGTCGCCTTGTCGATACGTCGTCTCGGCCCGCCCACGGCCCGTCTGATCGCCTCCGCCTTCGGCTCGCTGGAGGCCATCGAGCAGGCGGGCGTGGACGTAGCTGTCGGCCATTGACGGCATCGGCCCGGAAATCGCCGAATCGGTGGTCAATGGTTCGCCGCCGCCCGTGAGCCGAGGGATTGGCGGGCGAGACGCTGCGCGCCTGGCAGGCGGCCGGCGTCGGGGTCGCCGCCGCCGAGACCAGCACGCTGCCGCAGACGCTTGCCGGAAAGACCGTCGTCGTGACTGGTTCTCTGGAGGGATTCTCGCGTGATTCCGCCAAGGAGGCCATCATCGAGCGCGGCGGCAAGGCTGCCGGCTCGGTCAGCAAGAAAACCGATTGGGTCGTCGTCGGCGAAAACGCCGGCTCCAAGGCCGCCAAGGCCGAAGAACTTGGCATCCCCATGCTTGACGAAGCCCAATTCCGCACCCTCTTGGAAACCGGCGCCGTGCAATAGACTGCCGCCCCCTCTCCGCTGACGGAGGGCTGTCGCGGAGCGACTGGGGTGGTCCATGCCTATAAACCCACCCCTCAGTCTCGCGTCGCGAGTCAGCTCCCGCCGGCGGGAGCTGACTCGCCCCGCGCTTTGCGGCCCATTTCACAGGGTGGATTTCACGCCGCCTCTGGCACGCCGTCGATTCACACGCTAGTCTGGTACGCGGCAATAAGGAGGATAGGATACATGACAGACGCACGCCACATCGAGGCGCAGATCTACGAACGGCTCAACAAAGTCATCGACCCGGAGCTCGGCCGCTCCATCACCGATCTGGGGATGATTGCCGCAATCAACGCGGTGGGCGTTACCTCCCAGGGCGACATGCCGTCATATGACGTGACCGTGCATGTGGAACTTACGGTCGAGGGCTGTCCGCTGTCGCAGACCATCACCAATCAGATCAACGGCGCAATCGTCTCATATCCCGACGCGAAGCTCACCCCGCACATCGAGGTCTCATCCATGAGCCATGACAAGCTCGCCGACCTGGTGGCGGGTCTCAAGGCGGAGCGCAAGCAGAATCCGTTCAACAAACCGGGCGTCAAGACGCGCATCTTCGCGATCGCCTCCGGCAAGGGCGGCGTCGGCAAATCATCGGTGAGCGCCAATCTGGCGGCGACCTTCGCGGCGCTCGGGTACGACACCGCGGCCATCGACGCGGACATCTACGGTTTTTCGCTGCCGAAGCTGTTCGGCGTGCACACGCAGCCGACGAACCTCAACGGCATGCTGATGCCGGTGACTGCATGGGGTGTCAAGCTGATTTCGATTGGCATATTCGCCGGTGCCGACCGTGCGATTCTGTGGCGCGGGCCTCGTCTGCAGCGTTCGCTGGAACAGTTCCTGTCGGACGTGTGGTGGGGGGATCCGGACGTGCTGCTGCTCGACCTTGCCCCGGGCACCGGCGACATGGCGATTTCGGTGGCTCAGGCGTTGCCGAACGCGGAACTCGTCGTCGTCACCACTCCGCAGCCGTCGGCTTCGGATGTGGCGGTGCGCTCCGGTCTGGTCGCATTGCAGGTGCCGATGAAAGTACGCGGCGTGGTCGAGAACATGAGCTGGTATGAGCATAAGGGCGAGCGACTGGAGATCTTCGGCGCGGGCGGCGGTCGGCGTGTGTCCGATCAACTGACCGAGACGCTTGGCTATGACGTGTCTCTACTCGCCCAGCTGCCGCTCGACCCCGATTTGCGCGAGGTAGGCGAGTCCGGCCGTCCGGCGGTTCTGAACGAGGACGGCGCACTGCGCTCGGATGCCCTGGGGCGCACGTTCCGGGAGCTTGCCGAGGGTCTTCTTCGCAGCGAATGATTCTCAATAAGAAAGGTGCGAGGATTGCGCACAAATACGCACAGTCGCACATTCCTAGGAGTGGCGGAATAGAGCCGTTTCTGTATATTTCATGTGCGTTTGGCCGGCAGTCGGACTCGCACCTTTCTTATTGAGAACCGTTCGCTGCGAGCCAGTAGTGCAAATAACGCTGCCGGTTGACGATGTCCCGCACCATCTCGATGAAGGCCCGCCTTGATTCCTCCGTCCGCAGGTCATCCGCGGTGACCATGATGATGGTCCAGCCATTGTGCTGCAGCTCGTTGAACCGCGCGGCGTCCTTGCGCATCTGCTCGGGGCTCGCATGATATGCGCCCTGATATTCGAATCCCACCTTGCAGTCGGGGTAGGCCATATCGATCAGTCTGGTTCCGTGCCTAAGCCTCACTCGGTAATTCGCATACGGCCTGCCGAGCCCCGAATCCAAGAGAATGCCGAACAGAGGTGTTTCGGGTGGTGAATCCGTGTCCTCGACGATGTACGGGAGCGCCTCCTCGCATTTTCTCTTCCCCGCGAAACGGGGGCTCGCGTCGAGATATGCGGCGAAGTCGTCTTTCCTGGCCTTCTTCCTGCGTTCCTCGCGGCTGGCAAACGCCGAGGCTATCGTCGCCAGGGCTTCCGTGTCGCAGTAGGTTGCCATCTGCGCCCATGCCATGGCGGGGAGGCCATCCAGAACCGTTCATATTCGTATTTGCAGTATTCCTCCTTTCCGGAGAACACATGGAATGTGACTCCGGCGATGTGATTGCGGTCCTGTGCGCGAGGCACGCTGACATGGACGCGATTCGACGCCAGATCGGTTTTCGGCACGGGAGCTCCCCAGTATCGTATGGCGTTGATATATCCGACCCTGAGCGGTCTCTTGGTGCGCATGGCGGCTTCATTGCAGCGTTTGCGTTCGTTCCGCCGCCCGTTGACTATATCCGTGTTCATGAATCCCATGGGGCAACGGTATGGAATGGAATGTGCCGATGGCAAGCGATTTCGGGGTATGTGGTCGAAGGCTAGGCATTTTTGGCATGTCTTCGGCGTGTTATCCACATTCCATGTATCAGCGAACGGTTCTCATTAAGAAAGGTGCGAGTCGGTTCTGCGGGCAAACGAACATGAAATTGATGGGAACGGCGTTATTCCGCCGATATGAGAAATGTGCGATTGTGCGTATCTGTGCGCAATCCTCGCACCTTTCTTAATGAGAATGATTCGCTGATACATCGGGGGGGGAAAAAAGAGAAGGAGGGAGAAAAAGATGAGGAGGGGAAGAGAGAGGAAGAGATAATGAAAAAGCATCTATCAGATGTGGAATCTGATTTGTAGGGTTTGCCACAATTGTTGAGGTAATGCGGAAAATGGCTTGATACCGCCATTTATCAGACGTGTCGTAGGTGGCTATGGACGGCCTTAGATTTCTTTAGATTGCTATTGTTGGCTACCCTTGGGAATATTCTGGTCGTATGGCACGAAGAACACATGGAAGCGGCAGCGTCTATCCGGAACGCACTGGAGGGTACCGGGCGACGTGCGAATTGCCTCCGGATCCGGCGACGGGGAGGCGGCGGCGTCTGGTGGCGCGTGGGCGTACTAAGGCCGTAGCGCTGAAGCGGTTGAAGGACAAGAAGCTGGAGTATGAGCGTTCCGGCCGTATGCCGAGCCAGACGACGCCGTACCTGAAAGATTGGTTGGATAGGTGGTTGGATGAGATTGTCAAGCCGCGTCTGCGTCCTTCGACGTTGGCGACATACAGGAGCGTTGTCGAGGCGTTGATCAAGCCTGCGATCGGTGGCGTCCGGTTGGGCAGGTTGGAGCCGAAACACTTCCGGATGATGGAGGAGTACATCACCAAAGGTGATGACACGTGCGATCCGCCGCGGAGACCCCGAAGCAGCGCGACGGCGGGAAGTGCGTGGCGGACGTTGCATAAAGCTCTTGACGATGCCGTGAGGGAAGGGATCATCGAGTCGAACCCATGTGATCGTGCTGAATCCCCGCGCGTCGTGTATACGGAGCGCAAGATTCTGACACCGGCGCAGGCGGGGCAATTGATTAATGCCGAGAACGATGTCATGTGGCATTTGATGTGGCGGCTTGCTTATGAGACGGGCATGAGGCAGGGGGAGCGTCTTGGTTTGACGAACTCCGAGATTCAGCTGATTGACAACGTGATCTGCATTGTGGTCGAATGGCAGTTGAAGGTCTACAACAATGTGAAGGATGCGCGGGATATCCCTAGCTCACTCGGTGCCCGGCATGTGATGGGCAAGGCTTATTTGGTGCCGCCCAAGACGAATGCGGGGCGTCGCGTGATTCCACTGCCTGAATCGTTGGCGGCTGAGTTGGGGCTGTATATCAAGGGCACCGGGCGGGTGAAGCCTGATGATCTGGTTTTCGTCCAAGAGGATGGAGCGCCTTTGAATCGTATGATCGAGACACGGGCGTGGAAGAAGGCATTACAACGTGTCGGGCTGCCGGGGGATTTCGTGCCGCATTCGGCCCGGCATACGGCGGCGACGGCGATGGCCCAGTTGGGAATGAGTGACAAGGTTCGCGAGTCCATCATGGGGCATAGTGACATCAGCGTCACCAATCGCGTGTACACGCATGTTGGCACGGCCGACGCGTCCAAGGCCGTCAACGGAGTCGAAACGCTGCTGGCGTTGGAACCTGCGAATTCGGAGGAATCCGGTTCGCCTGTGGAATGATGAAACCATGAGTGTTGTGGAACAATGTATCCGAGTAATAACATTCATCGAACAACATGGCGGTTACAGGAGATACAAAGGTTCTAGTCAGTTTGTTGTGAAAAAATGTTGAGTAACCGTCGATAAGTGTGCAGGGAGGTTATATGCCCGCCGAGCATGGTGTTATTTACACAAAGCGTTGGGTTGTTGACTTTGTGCTAGATCTTGCCGGCTACGTATCCGGTTCGGGAATCACGAACAAGGTAATCGTCGAACCCTCATGTGGTTGTGGTGCGTTCATGGTGTCCATTGTTGAGCGTCTAGCCGATGAGGCTACACGACGGGGGACGAGCTGGGAAGACTTAGCTGATGCGGTGCACGGCTACGACATAGACATTGCTTCGATTGATGTTACTAAACGTGCTGTAGTCGACGTACTCATAGCGAAGGGGTGTCCAGATGGCACGGCAATACGACTTGCCAATACGTGGTTAATTCATGGGGACTTTATCCTGAGCGAAGTGCCCATCTGCGATTTTATTGTCGGGAACCCACCGTATGTGCGTGCGATTGATATTGATCGAGACAAACGCGCGTTGTATTGTAGTACGCTTACATCGGTTACAAGTGGATGCGACTTGTACGTGAGTTTTTTCGACAAGGGTCTTAGCATACTTAAACGAGATGGCGTCCTATGTTTTATCTGCGCTGATCGCTGGCTTCAGAACGCTTATGGTAGGCGCTTGCGCGCACGTGTTAGTTCGTCATATGACTTGGACATGTTGGTTAGGATGCACGGAGTTGATGCGTTCGACGACGAGGTTGACGCTTATCCGGCGGTAACGCTTATTCGGCATCGTCCACCGACGGGATTGATTCGCTTCGTGAACTGTTGTCCCGATTTCAAACCAGAGGATGTTGATGCTATCAAGACGTGGCTTGATGCTCCGGATGAGGCGTTGCATGCAGCGCGATTCGAGGCATTCGAAATTGATCGTCCGAAGGGTGACGAGGTTTATCCGCTCGGTAGTTCCGAGCTGGTTGATTTTGTCACACAAGCGCGTGAGAAACTGCCAAGTATTGAGGAGTCTGGCGTACGTATAGGTATTGGAGTGGCGACAGGCTGTGACAAGGTGTTCATTACCGACATTGAGAACCTTGTCGAGCCCGAACGTATGTTGCCCGTGTTTAGTATGCGTGACTATCGTCGCGGACATGCTGATAAGCGCCGCTGGCTTGTGAACCCATGGAACGATGACGGTACGCTTGTTGATCTCGATGAATATCCGAAGCTCAAGGCGTACTTTGAAAAATATACCGACAAGCTGTGTAAACGTCATGTGGCGCGCAATAACGATAATGCGTGGTATCGCACGATTGATAAATTGACGCCTGGTCTTATGGATCGTGACTTGCTCTTCATACCGGATATGGCCACAACATCCGATCCTGTGCTATCTCGCGGATTGTATCCTGCCCACAATACATATTGGATCGCATCCGATACATGGGACATGCGCACGTTGGGCGGGTTTCTGATGGCGGACACGACGCGAAGCTTCATTGATGCGCTTGGAGTCAAAATGCGCGGCGGCACTTTGCGCTTTCAAGCGCAATATCTACGTCTTGTGCACATTCCGGCTCCCACGCAGGTAAACGACGAAGTTAAGGCGGCACTCGCTCGTTCGTTTGATGACGGTGATCGCAATGTTGCCACACACTTCGCGGAGATTGCTTATAAGGAGGCTATGAGATGAGACAAAACATTGAGACTGCGATACTCGGCATGTATAGTGCTATGGCGCGTGCTGCGGCGGCACAAGCGGCAAATGGGCGTGCTGATCAAGGGCGTAGAAGTGCTGTTACGTCGGGCAAACACCTCGATCCGGTTGCCGGGATTATAAGAAACGACTTGATTGACCTCGGTTTCCATGAAGACGAGGTGTTTCACACAGGGCGCGCATGTACGCTTCCGGGATGGTTTCGTCCGACAAAGGACTGGGATCTGTTGGCGCTTGATGATGGTGAGCTCGTAAGTGCCATTGAGCTCAAGAGCATCAGTAGTTCGTTTGGCAACAACGCTAACAATCGCGCTGAGGAATCGATAGGGTCGGTTGTCGACGCGATTGAGGCGTATAACGAGCGCTTATATGGTAACTGCAGCATTCCGCCGGTGATGGGTTACGCCATGATCGTCTGTGATTGTGATGAAAGTCGTAGTACGTCCGCACGTCCTGCGCATTCACCGCATTTCGATATAGATGAAGCATTTAAGGGCGTTTCGTATCTTGATCGCTTTCATATTCTCTGCGACCGCTTACGTCGGAAGAGCTTGTATAACGCGGTATGGCTCGTATTCGCGCGTCCTGACGAAGGTATCGCTTACGAGCCGGATCCATCCATGACATATGAAGTGTTTATGACGACGATTGAGTCGGGCTTGCGGATGCATCGTGCTCAACGTTGATAAGAAGTAGTACTTATTCTTCCATCATTTTGTCAACTCGCTTTATATACCATGTATCCGCAGACAGTTAGCCGTTGCATGTCTGCTGTCAATTACGGTTTCGTCTTCGATGTTTCGCACTGTGCTGAAACTTTGAAAAATGGGCGGCTATATCAGGGCGCTGAATATCCTGTATGGCCGCCCACTTGCGTTTATATTGGTCAGTTGTCGTTCATGCCGAATTCAATTGTCCGAAGCACGCCCTTCCAGTAGGATTCCCGGCTAAGCACCGTGTCACGGGACGTCTTTTTGTCGAATATTTCCAGAATCGAATACGAGAAATTGCTGGTGATGTACTCCGCGCCGTATTTGTTCCTCAATTCGATCATCTCTTTGTTACCGCCGGTCGGATCATTCAGGTTCGCGTAAGTGGACCATCGCGTCCACAGACCTTCATTGTCACTGGATGCGCTGCCCACATACAGTTTGCCCGTGTTCCGATCTGTGATCACATATACGGCTTTGACGGCGGACAGGGCCGTGCGCCATTCCGGTTCATCGTGGTTGATGATGTCCTGCAATTCACCGTGGGTCAGGGTTACGTGATCGTAGCCGTTGAACGTGCCGAGCTTGGTGCGGGGCGCGATCTCATACACGATTGGGTCGAGCTGATCCTGCACATGCTCGTACAGGCGCATGTACGGTTCATTGTTCGAGAGCACTTTGTTGATGCGGATGATAAGGCGTTTCTCATAGCCCGCATACTGGTCCATGTGCTCCAACTTGTAGCCGATGCCTTCGTATACCGGCGGTTGGATTTCTGTTGCCCGGTATAGTCCGCCGACAATGTAATAGTCCTTGCCATACGGGTAGTACTGTGCAAATGCGAATAAATATTCGCGCCCGTTCATTTTGTGGTTGTTGTTACGCTCGCCGCCGCGGTACGCGTTCATGATCTCCCATTCGGGATCGTCATGTAGCAGGAGATCCCATGCGGGGAATGTGGTGTTGTTCCGGTTGAGTTTGATCTTCGCGTTGGTCGGCTCACTGAAATGGAATAGTTCAGTGAATTTTATCGGTTTTTGCTCTGGCATTTTTCATCCTTATGCAGGTGCATTATTGTTATCTATTTTCGTTTTATCGCTGATTGCATTATCAGGTTAAATCTGCGGCGGGATGGGGATATTTTTGCCTGTGTATTTCGTAGACGAACCCATCGTGTAGTTTGACGGGGATTATATCGTAAGCAGGATCGTCGGGATGCGCTTCCATTTCGTCGTGGGCTGCGCACAGTCGTTGAATGTCGCTGCCGATCAGGTTTCGTTTGCTGAACAGATCACTGGGATGTTTGTGCATGGCCTTGGCGACGCTGTTCTTGCTGTCCCCTTCGTGTATCGCCCATGCGGCGACTACCGCCAGTTCATGGTCGAGTGCTTTCTTGAGTTCTGAAATCAACAGCACTTGAGCGACGTGTCGGCATAGTCCGTTGTCGTATTCCGGCGACAGGGGTATTACGATGTAGCCGTTCTCCCGACGTGTTGGTATAACGGCTGTTTCTGCTTCCAACTGCTCGGCTAGATCGATGGACATTGTGTCGACTTGGCTGAGAATCTCGATGACCTTGTTGTACATGAGTTTTCTGTAATTGTCATCGTTCTCGATTGTTGCGAGGACGCGCATGTTGTCGCGCGTGTGCTTCTGTTGCGATTCCATCCGGGCCATGTGGAAGTCCTTTCCTCTCTAACGGTTTTCTATATGAATACGGTACTCGGAAAATTCTTGGGAAATCTGCTGATGGACGAAAGGATGGAAATCACCAAGGGAACGCACAGGGCGATCCCGAAAACCAGAAAGGTGGCGTCACATGCCACGCAGGAAAAGCTACACAACTGCCGAAGGATTTCAGAGCCTCGACCAGCATCTCATCGCTCAGCAGATGATTCCCCTGAGGGTTGAGGAGAAACAGGGCGATTGGAATGCCGAGACCAAAACCAATGCGCAGAAGACCAATGCGGACGGCGTACCTCAATGGCTGATCCAGACCTTGTTCCAGCCAATCGATGGTGATACAGAGCACGCGCCCGAGGTCGTGCCCGTTACCGTGACGGCCAAGGTGAAACCCGTCATCCGTGTGGGGGTTCCGGTGGAATTTGTTGGATTCGGCGCATGGGTTTACGTCTCCCACGACAAGACTACGAAGCAGGTCACGTCGGTGGGACGCAGCTTCATGGCCGCCGGGTTCAAACAGAACGGCGGTGAATGATGATGGGGCGTAAGACCAGTATCACGGTCCGAATCCCCATTGACCTGCTGGACCGGTTGGACGCGTACGGGGAATCCGAATTCGGTCGCCGTTTCGATCGGAGTCTGTTCATCGTGGAAGCGATAACGGGGCGGCTGAATGGTATCAAGGAAGGAGCCCATCATGGGTGACGTGTTGTTCTGGCCGGCGCTGGCATTGATTGCCTGCGTCGCGGCCGTGGTCTTTATCTCGGTCGTGCGGTTGCGGAAACTGCGCCATACGATTGAGCATCACATGCCTGAAGCGGTCGTGCGCCGCGATGGTTGGGGCTGTCGCGCGATTGCCCTACCCGGCCGTCGGATCTGGCTGGTGCCGACCGACATCGCCGAGCAGCAGGCGATGGACGCGTTGAAGGAGACGGCGAAGGCGTACCCCGGCTGGATCCCCTCGCATCGGATGATGGGACGTGGTACGCGGGCATACTGGTTGCTGTCCGTCCGCCGTCCGGCGCGGAAGATAATCCGTCGCGAAGATATACCGGCGGAGAAGGATCCGGCCCATTACGTCTGTATCGGTCTCAACTTATCTCGCAAGCCGGTCATGATCCGTAGCGACGAGCACACACTGGTCATCGGCTTGACAGGCAGTGGCAAGGGCAGCATCATGGCGACTTACGTCGACGGACTTTCACAGCTGTATGAAGACGGCCTCGTCCAGTTCTGGGGCATCGACCTCAAAGGTGGCATCGAAATGTCGATGTACGGCACTCTCTTTGAGTCCCATCACGCCTACACGCTTGACGAGGCGGTCGCTCTACTACAGAATCTGTCCACCGAATGCGACCACAGAATGGACAGTCTGCGTGGGCGCGCGCGGGAGCTGCCGCCGACGCCCGAGTATCCACGAATCGTCCTGCTGATCGATGAAGCCGCCGAGCTACACGGCAAGGCAGACAGGAAGAAGAGCGAATTGGTCACGCGCTTGCTGGACTCGATCCTCAGACGTGGGCGTGCGCTCGGCATCGTCGTCGTGGCGCTCAGTCAGGATCCACGTGTCGAATCCGTCCCCCTGCGGGCCCGGTTCCCTCAGCGAATCGCGCTCCGGCTCAACTCCGAGGAGGAAGCTGTCATGTTGCTCGGACGGGAAGCCGTCGACCGCGGTGCCACTCCATGGCTGATCTCACCGGATCAACAGGGATCCGGATTCATCTGGAACCAGACCACGGGGACGGTCGACTATTTCAGGGCGCCGTGGTATGGCGACGACGACCTGATGGAACTGGGCGCGTAGGCGCTGTGAGAACCCCGCCGTCGGAGCGATGCTCGCGCAGGCGGCGGGGTTCTCTATACCCAAAATTCGGTCATCGAAGCCCGGCTGCTCTTGATTATTAGATTCAAATTCCACCGTGAACATCAAAAGGAGGTGATCCGGCATGCCCAGATTGACGATCCGACAGCACGGAGCAAGCGCATCGATCCCACGTCATCCCATTGCCGGAAACCTCCAAAAGCCGGAGGAGAGGAAGGCGAATCGAGGCTGGACCGCCGCCGTGGCAAGAAGAAACAGCCAGTACCTCCAACGGATTGATTTCGAGAGAGTTGATGGGACACCGTACGCGGTGACATTGACGTTGCCGGCATGGCAGATGGAACAGGTCACACCGGTGGTGATGCACCGGCTCATCGACGTGATGATAAAATACCTGCGCCGACATGGAATGCTCCACTTCCATTGGATCATCGAGTTCACGGCACGACGTATGCCGCACATCCATATGAGCGTATGGATGGCTGATCGGTATGAGGAATGGGACCGGCATCTGCGCCAGTACATCGTGTGGGACAACAACGAGAGCGCGGTCGTCTCCAATGTCGTGGTCAAGTGGCTGGAGCTGACGGAAGCAGAGGGACTGCATACATCATCCAACTCCCAAGACGTCCAGTTGATTGATGGGAACGAGGCGTGGCTCGTCTACATCGCGAAACACGGCATCCGCGGCGTCAAACACTACCAGCGGGCATTGGATAACATGCCAGACGAATGGCGTGACGGTGCCGGCGCGATGTGGGGACACGACAGGAAAATGCCAGTGGCTGACGACAGCGTTCTGCCTATGGACATGCGGGCTTTCCACCAGTTCCGCAGAGAGGCGCGCAAATGGTGTTGCGCCCATGCCTGCATGATCAAGGATCCGCACAGACGAGCGAAGGCGATCGGACAAGCGCGCCGGAGCAATCGTTGTTGCCGGCCGGAGTTGTCCGTCGTGCGTCCGGTGTCTGTTTGGATCCCCAAGGACGTGACGATCTCCATCGTCAAGGGACTGCGCTCCCGCGGATACATGATCGGCTGGGACGCATACCAATGGGGAGTGGACGAGCTCGCCCGGCTGCGTGACGAAGGTGGTTCAGAGGAACGCCGGCGCATCCTCGGGAAATCGCTCATGGAAATGCTGAGGACGTGAGCTACATGGTGATCGTCATCCCCGAAATCCCGATCAAAGACAAGCTCACGCTCACTGTCCCGGAGGCGTCGGCCCTCGCGGGCATCCCATACAAGATTGTCAACGCTGCCGTCAAGAACGGCGACCTCGCCTCCTGCTACGCCGGCAGCTCCACCGTCCGGATACGTCGCACCGACCTCGACGACTGGGTGGCTGCTCTGCCATCCGACTGGTGCTGAAACGCAAGAAGACCCCGGAGAAATCCGGGGTCTTCTTGTATACCTTAGGCTACCGTTTGGCTACCCTTAGAATTGAAAATGGCTTAATTCCAAGGAAAACGGGCCATATAGGTCAGATGTGGAAGTACAGCTCGTACTCCAGCGGGGTCGGGGCCAGGCGAGCCTGGTCGATTTCGCCGCGCTTGAGGTCAAGCCAAGTCTCGATCAGATCGTCGGTGAACACGTCGCCGGCGGTCAGGAAGTCGTGGTCCTCTTCCAGGGCGTTCAGGGCCGCGTCGAGGGAGCCCGGCACCTGCTTGATGTTGGCGTGCTCTTCGGGCGGCAGCTCGTAGAGATCCTTGTCGACCGGCTCCGGGGGCTCGATGTGGTTCAGGATACCGTCGAGGCCTGCCATCATCTGGGCGGAGAAGGCGAGGAACGGGTTGCAGGACGGATCCGGTGCACGGAACTCGATGCGCTTGGAAGCGGGGGAGGTTCCGGCCAGCGGGATACGGATGGCGGCGGAACGGTTACGGGCGGAGTAGACCAGCGAAACCGGAGCTTCGAAGCCCGGCACCAGACGGTGGTAAGAGTTCAGCGACGGGTTCGTGAACGCGACCACTGCGGAGGAGTGCTTGATCAGACCGCCGATGTACCAGCGGGCGATGTTGGACAGGCCGCCGTAGCCCTGCTCGTCGTAGAACAGCGGCTTGCCGTCCTTCCACAGGGACTGGTGGCAGTGCATGCCGGTACCGTTGTCGCCTGCGATCGGCTTGGGCATGAAGGTCACGGCCTTGCCGGCGAGCGCTGCGGTCTCGTGGACGACGTACTTGTACTTCATCAGGTCGTCGCCAGCGTGCTGCAGGGTGTTGAAGCGGTAGTTGATCTCCTGCTGACCGGCGCCGGCCACCTCGTGGTGGGAGCGCTCCAGCTGCAGGCCGACCTTCTGCAGGTTGGCGACCATGTCGTCGCGCAGGTCCTGGTAGTGGTCGCACGGCGGAACCGGGAAGTAGCCCTTCTTGATGCGGTTCTTGAAGCCGATGTTCGGGGTGCCGTCCTCTTCGGTGTCGACGCCGGAGTTCCACGGAGCCTCAATGGTGTCGACCTCGTAGAAGGAGCGCTGCATGGAGTTCTCGTAGCGCACCTTGTCGAAGATGAAGAACTCGGCTTCCGGAGCGAAGGAAGCGGTGTCGGCGATGCCGGTGGACTTCAGGTAGGCCTCGGCCTTGCCGGCGACCTGGCGCGGGTCGCGGGAGTACGGCTCGTCAGTCAGCGGGTCGACGATGGAGAAGGCCACGTCGAGGGTCTTGTGCTTGCGGAACGGGTCGACGAAGGCGGTCGTGACATCCGGGATCAGCTTCATGTCGGACTCGTTGATGGCCTGGAAACCCTGCACGGACGAACCATCGAACGGCATGCCGTCGGTGAAGGCGTTGTCAATGAATTCGCTGGCCGGGACGGTGAAGTGCTGCTGAACGCCGATCAGATCGGTGAAACGCACGGAGACGTACTCGATGCCTTCCTTGTTGATCAGTGCTTCGACCTCTTCAGGCGTGTGGGCGAAAATCTTATTCTCTGCCACAATCGCTCCTTTGTTCTTGAGAACTTGTTTGAGAACTTACAATCGACAAGTCTAGAAATGTGAGTTTCACGCGCTCGTCAATTGGGTTACGATTATGTTTCGAGATGGGCAACAGGCGGTGTAATCCGCGTTTTTCCAATGTTTTGGGATTTATGAAATTCGTCGCGTCTCAGTGTCGCGTTTCAAGTAGTGGACGGTCTGACGGTTGTCGGTCGGGACCCGGCCGGATATGGGAAAGCCCCCGCGGCGATGTCCCGCGGGGGCTTTCCCGATGTATGAATGATGCCGGTTCGGCGTGAGGTTGCCCGCCGAAGATCAGCGGCCTCGCATCGCGCGGCGGCTGACGTGCTGCATGCGCGTGGGATCGATGCCCTTGGGGATGCCCATGCCGTTCTTGGTCTGCAATGTGCGCAGACGGGCGTTCAGTTTCTCCAGCTCGGCCTTGGTGAGGATGAAACGCTCGCGCGGGTGGATCTTCGCCAGGAGAGCGTTCTTGTGGTGCGTCGGGCGGTACGCCTTGCGGCGGATGATGTTGCTGCGCAGCTTCTTCAGCGGCACCTGACCCTGGCCGTTGCCGACCATCACACGGTACACGGGGATCTGCGAGCCGGCGGTGACGCTCTTGATGGACTGCTCCTGGCGGTCCATCGCGCGCTTGACGCGATCGTAATCGCCTTCACCGAGCAGGTAGATGCCGTTGTATCCGGTGCCGCGCCAAATGGCGTCCTTGGTGCGCGGATCCACCCACACCGGCTGCTCGGGGAAGTTGAAGCCGGCCTTGTTGATGTTGCGCAGCACGCTGATGGCCGCGCCGGTCTTGCCGTCGAGCTGCTTGTATCCGACCATGTCGGCGCGGCGGGTGAGCACGATGGTCGCCAGCAGCATGCCGAGCATGATGGCGATGAGCATGAGGAACACCCACGTCAGCACCGTCCAACGGAATATGATGCCGAGGATGACGAACACGATCACGGGCACGAGGAACGCGCCGGCGATCAGCGCCGGAAGCATCTTGTCTTCCTTGTGCGTGTACTTGAAGATCGTTATGATCTGTTTGATCGTGCCCTGCTTCTTGGGCTTCGTCTGCTTGGTCTTCTCGTCCTTGCCTGCCATCAACTTCCTCGCTTGGTCTAGGGTGAACACACTGAGCGACAAGTTTACCAGCAGATGTGCCCTTCTGCCGACCATGAGCCGCCGCGTCGCTCGTTCGCGGTGTCTTTATCGGGTGTGCAGCGGCCGGTCGTCGGCTTTGAGCAGCGTCTCGCCCAGCGTCTCGCTGAAGGTGGGATGGGGATGGATGAGACGCGCGGCGTCGGAAAGCGGGGTGTGGTTGCCGACGAGCTGTTCCGCTTCCGCGATGATGTCGGATGCGACGGGCGCGACCATGTGCACGCCGAGCACGACCCTGACGCCGGGCTGTTGCGCGCGGATGCCGCTGACGAGCGACAGAGATCCGCCGGAGTCGCTCATCATCATGCGGGCGTTGGACATCATCGGGTACACGGTCTCCTTGATATCGGAGAGGTCGTCGCGCTGTTTCGCGTCGGTCGCGGTCAGTCCGACGCTGGCGGCCTCGGGGTTCGAGAACACGATCTGCGGGATGGTGTCCTCATCGAGCGGCTTTGGATCGAGTCCGGCGATGGATTCCGCGGCGATGATGCCCTGCTCGAACGCGCGGTGAGCGAGCGCGTGCCCTTCGGTGATGTCGCCGACGGCCCATATGCCTGCGACCGGCGTGCGGCCGTATCCGTCGGTCGTGATGAATCCATGGTCGTCGACGGTCACGCCGGCGTCACGTATCCAACCGTCGGAGGTCAGCGGATCCCGCCCGATCGCGACGAGCACGAATTCGCCTTCGGCGATGTGCTCGGTGGAGCCGCCGTCCTTGGCGCTGGTGTAGTGCACGAGGGCTCCCATGTTGACGCCGGTGTCGATGTGGGTCACCGTCGAGCGGTCGATGACGTCGATGCCGTGTCGTTTGAGCTCACGCGTCAGGGTCACGCCGGCGCGGCGATCCCATCCAGAGAGCACACGGTCCTTGCGGATAAGCATCGTGACCTTGCATCCGGCGGCGTTCCACATGGAGGCGAATTCGGCGGCGATCGCGCCCGCGCCGATGATGACCGCGTTATGCGGCATCGCCATCGACATCGCCCGCGTCGAATCGATGATCGCGCCACGGAACGGCTCGCCGGGCAGCTGCCGCGGGACGGATCCCATGGCGAGCACCACATCCTGAGCGGTGATGTCGTAGGACGGGCCGATGTCTTCCGGCACGTCCGAGCGCACAGACCGTTGCACGTCCCGCCCGTCAGCAGGTGCGGCGATGTGCACGGTGATGGGACGTGCCGCGCCGGTGATCGAGGCGACGCCCCAGAACACGGTGACGCCCCGATGGGCGAGCAGACCTGCCAGCCCTTGCGTCATCGTGTCGACGATGCGCTTCTTGTAATCGTGCAGCGTCCCGTAGTCGATGCCGTTGATGGTGGCGGAGATGCCCAGTTCGCCGGCGTGCCGGATGGAGTCGATTGCGTGGGTGGCGCTGATCAGCGCCTTCGACGGGATGCACCCGCGGTTGAGGCAGGTTCCGCCGAGCGTTGCGTCGCGTTCGATCATGGCCACGCGTTTGCCGAGCTCGGCCGCCCGCAATGCTGTGGAATATCCGCCGGGTCCACCGCCGATTATCGCGATGTCAAAAGCTTCACTCATGTTCGACTCCTTTGTGCTCGTACCAAAACCATCCCCATCGTAATACCTTACGCCCGCCGGCGGGCTGAGCTGTGGAGCAAATAGCAGGGCTGTTCGTGGGCCAAGAGCGAGCAAGGTGGGTGCTGTCTTGCCCTCGCTGGCGGCGGGGCTGTCGGGCGCAGCGAGACTGGGGTGGTTTCACGCAGCCTAGGGCATACAAAAAACGGCGCTCCCACTATCGGGAGCGCCGTCAGGAAAGCAGCAGGGCGGCTGTCACTTCGGCCAGTTGCCGCGCTTGGGGCTGCGCGGTTTGGGCAGACGCCAGCGGCGCACCTGAATCGCGCGGCTCCAGGCATACGATGCGGAGCGCGAGCCCTTGGCAACGGATGCCTCGCCATACTTCTCGATGAGCTTCTTCTTCAGCTTGCGCCACATGACAGCCACGTCGATGATCACGGCAATCAGGTACACGTACAGCAGAATCATCATCGGGACCGACAGCTGCGGCGCGATGGTGGTGACGAGAATCGAGCCGAGCAGCATGACGAACGCAACCGGGATGAAGAACTCGCCGAGGTTGCGGCGCGCGTCGACGTAGTCGCGGATGTACACGCGCCACGGCAACCGTTCGGCCTTCGGCATGCGGTTGATGTCGCCGGTGCGCATCGCCTCATACTCTTCGTCCTCGCGCTTGCGGATCCGCTCCTTCGCGGCCTTGGCGCTGGCCTTGCGGTCCGGCGGCACCAGAGGACGCAGGTTACGCGCCTGCGCCTGCTTCATCTTGGGGGTCGGACGGCCTTTCCCGACGGTCTTGGCGGGCGATTCCTCTTCGACCGGCTCCTGGGCCTTGTCCTTCTTGAAAGGGTTCCATGTCATAATCCGTCAGAATACGGCCACGCCTCGACGCTGGAAAGCCGGGCGAACCGGTTACAATGGCAGCTGATATGACCATCTGTTCCAGGCCGGCCGGTTCGTGCCGGCGGGATGGATGATGACGAACGCAACAGTAAGGAGCATCATGACCGCAGTGTTTTCCGACGAGCTGCGCGCGCGGGTCGAAGCCGATTTCGGCCGCGTCGTCGATCTGCTGGGCCGTAAGGTCGCGCTGAAGTCGATTTCCGCCGAGGGCATCACCGCCGAGCATATGAAGCGGTCCGCCGAATTCGTAGCGGACGAGCTGCGCCAGGTCGGCATCGACGCGAAGGTCGTCCAATCGCGCAACCCGGATGGCACGCCCGGTGCATGGGAGGTCATCGGCTCGAAGATCGTCGACCCGCAGGCCCCCACCGTGCTGCTGTACGCGCACCACGACGTGCAGCCTGTGCCGGATCCGTCCGCATGGGACACTGACCCGTTCGTCGCCACCGAGGTCGGCACGCGCCTGTACGGCCGCGGCTCGGCGGATGACGGCGGCGGCATAGCGATTCACTCGGGCGCGATGAAGGCGCTCGGCGACGATCTCAAGGTCAACATCAAGGTGTTCGTCGAGGGCGAGGAGGAGATGGGCTCGCCGAGCTTCATCCCGTTCATCGAGGATCATCGCGACGAGTTCGCGTCCGACGTGATCGTCGTGGCCGACTCGGGCAACTGGTCCGCCGAGATTCCGTCGCTGACCACGTCGCTGCGCGGCAACACCTGTGTGGACGTGAACGTCAAGGTGCTGCACCATCCGGTGCACTCCGGCCAGTACGGCGGCCCCATCCTCGATGCGAACACGCTCGCCGCGATGCTCATCGCCTCGATGTACGACGCCAACGGCGACCTTGCTGTGCCGGGCGTGGCCGCGCAGGAGCCGGTCGGTGGCCTGCAGCGCGACCTTGACGAGGCCACCGTGCGCGAGGACGCCGGCATCGTCGACTCCTATCGTCTCGCCGGCACCGGTTCGCTCGCTTCCAGGCTGTGGACCAAGCCGAGCGTGACCGTGATCGGCTTCGACGCGCATCCGGTCGAGGGCTCATTCAACGTGGTCAGCCCCGAGACCACGTTCCGCCTGTCCCTGCGCACCGCGCCGAGCCAGCACCCGCAGGAGGCGCAGGACGCGCTTGCCGCGTTCCTGCAGGCACACGCCCCGTTCGGCGCCGAGGTGAAGGTCACCAAGTTGGAGAACGGCATGGGCTGGGCGATGGACCCGAACGCGGTCGCCACCAAGGATGCACTCGCGGCCATGGAGGAGGCGTTCGGCGTGGCGCCGATCAACAAGGGCGAGGGTGGCTCGATCCCGTTCATCCCTGAGCTGCAGCGCATCTTCCCATCCGCGCAGGTGCTCGTCACCGGCCCGGAGGATCCGAAGGCCAACGCACACAGCCCCAACGAGTCGATCTCGCTGCCCGGCTTGAAGAACAACATCCTCGCGGAGGCCCTGCTGCTCGCCAAGCTCGGCGAGTAAGGCCGGCAACTGCCCCCGTTTCCCCGGGAACAGGTTGGGTGGCATACCCGAAACGGGTATGCCACCGGTGTGCTGCGACGATGCGGTGCCCTCCGTTCCGGTAGCCGGCGGCGTTTTTTCGGTTGCCCGCCGTGGCTCTTTTGGTGGTGCGGTGAACAATAGAGGGAATGAACACATACTCCGAACCGGATCATTTGACCGGCTATTGCGCCGATGCCAGAGTCGCCATCGTCGACAATGACGAGCGCGCCTTGGAGTCTGTAGTCTCGCTGTTTGCTGATCGCCTACCTCAAACGATGTTATCTGGTCGACGACTGAGGGGTTGAGAGCAATCAAATCATGCAAGGAGCATGAGCTCAAGCCGGATCTGCTGCTTCTTGATATGTCATCGGAAGGCATCCAGGGGCCTTCGGTATGTCGTGGCATCCGTAGATTCGATGGGAGGGCCTGTCATGAATGGACTTCATAGCATCATATGATGGGTGAACGGGATCATCGAACCAAAGGCGGTCGAGGATGAAAAAACGGCGTAATCGCGGCAAAAACGGCAAAACAGTCGGCAATGGCAGCATCTCCAAGACCCGCAATAGCGGACGTATATCTGTGATATGGCTGCTGCTGGCCGTGGTGGTCGCGGTGTCGCTGACGGTCGGGGCATGCGCTTTGTGGCTGCCCGACCGGGCACCCGCACTGCTCGGCTCCGCCAAGGAGATCACGAGCGCGCCGGCCGGAGTGCAGGAGTACACGGGAGCCACCCAGGTCACCATGATTCCCACGGTCTCTCAGACGCGCGAACTGGTCGGCAACGCCTCCGGCACAGTGACGGAGGACATGTCATCGCAGGGATTGACCTCTGGCAAGACCGCGATGAAGGTCAACGGAGTCTCGGTGGTGGCGCTGGTGACAGCCACGCCGATGTACCGCGACCTCGCCACCGGGGACAAAGGCGACGACGTGCTCGCCCTCAACAACGAACTCGCACGCCTCGGACTGCCGGCCTCGGCGAAATCCACCACATATACATGGAACACGTCTCAAGGAGTGAAGCAGCTCATGAGCGCCGCCGGCAACACGTCGGACGGTTCATTGCCGCTGACCGACGTGCTGTGGATACCTGCCGCGAGCGTGCGGGTCGGCGAATGGGCCGGCACTGTCGGGGCGACCGTGGCCGGGGGAAGCGTCGTTGGGAAGGTGCCCGGCAGTGTCACGAAATTCTCCATCCAGAACGGGCAGCCGTCGGAACTCGACCGGACGGTCACCCTGATCGGGCAGACCGCCACGCTGAAAGCCGGCACCACCGAAGTGGATGACGCCGAGTTCTGCGCCAGAGTCGCCGCCACACAGGAATTCCAGTCACTCACCAGCGACATGCTCGCCACAGGTCTGGAAGCCAGCGTGCAGCTTGTGAATCCGGTGCAGGCGCTGCGCGTGCCGGCCGCGTCGGTGATCGGCGTCAACGGCAGCAAGGGGTGCATCGTCTCGGGTGGCAGGACCATCAAGGTGTCAATTGTCGGATCCGAGCTCGGGGCGAGTCTCGTCGAGCCCCAAGGCGCCGATGCCGCGGCTATCACCTCGGTTGAGATAGGCAGTGGTTTGACCGGCGAAAGCTGCCGATGATGACGGGGAAGATGTATACGCCGGTGCCGGAGTCGGTGCCGCGCCGCAGCCGGAGCGATCGGTGAGCGTACATGATTTGGCGCATAGGTTCCCCGGAACGGACGTGTTGTTCGAACATCTGGATTTCACAGCGATACCCGGCCAGACCGTGGCGATATGCGGGCCATCCGGATGCGGCAAGTCGACGCTGCTGTCGATTCTTGCCGGATGGGAGAAGCCGTACCATGGCACGGTGGAACGCAAGAACGTGGAACGTGTAGGGCTGGGTGTTTCAGAACCCGTACGGCGTGCCCGGGCGAACGGCTCTGGACCATGTCGTGTTCCCGCTGCTGGCCAAGGGGCTGCGCCGGCGCGAAGCGGAGCCGCAGGCGTTGGAGGCCATGGGGCTGTTCGACTTGGAGTATGCGGCCGACCGGCGGTTCAGCGAACTGTCGGGCGGCGAGGCGCAGCGGCTCATGCTGGCCCGTGCAGTATGCTCCAGACCTGACATGCTGCTCGTGGACGAGCCGACTGCACAATTGGATACGCGCACCGCGCACTCGGTGAGCCACGTGCTCGGGAACCTGGCCGGACAGGGCATGATCATGCTGGTCGCCACCCATGACCCGGACACGCGCGACGCCTGCGGTCGCGTCATCGACCTGGCCGACTACGCCCCCGGCGATAACGAGGACTCCAGTTTTGCCCCCGCTGGCGGAAACGAACCCGCTGAGCCTACCGATCCCGCCCCCGCTGGCGGGGGCTCCCGCGAAGCGGGTGGGGGTGGTCCCACCGACTCAACTGACATCGCCGAAAATGGATCGGAGGTGCGCTCATGAGACTGGGATCCATCATCTCGGAGACGCTGCGCAACATCGCCTCGGGCACCGCGCATGCTCTCGCCATGTTCCTCGCCGTGCTGTTCGCCGGCACCCTGCTCGGAGGATACGAGGCGATGTCGGTCATGAGGTTGGAAACCGAAGCCGCGGTGCGCATCCGCGCATTCGCCGACGTGAAAACCGTGGTCGGCGGCAATGTCGACGGACTCGCCTGCGACCGGCTCTCCGACCATGGCAACCCGTCGTTCATTTCCGGGGCGATGCGGTCCGGCCCGCAGGTCGTGCCGCTGGCAACGAAAGGCATCGAACTGTCATCATATGAGGTGACCGCGGGCATGATACGGCTCATCACCGCCGAAGACCCGCAGGAGGTTCCGGACCCGTCCGGCGTGTGGGTGTCATCCGACGTCTCCCATGATTTCGGTCTCGTCAAGGGCAGCCGCATGCAGACGAATCATGGCACGGTCACCGTGGCGGGCGTGTTCGATTGGCCGAATGACGGCAGGGACATGCGGTTCGCCTATGCGATGATCGCACCGGCGGCATCGAGCGGCGGCGTGTTCCAGGAATGCTGGGCAAAGCAGTGGCCGCAAAGCGACCAGATGGACGAGCTGCTGCTGTCCACCGCCACGAAGAACCCGAAATCGGAGATGCGTCCCGGTGTGACCGCTCTTAACAAGGGGTTCGATGCGCATTATGACGCGCAGAAGGGCTATCTGACCCGTGTGACCCGTTGGATGCCGTATCTTGGACTGGCGGTCGGCCTGCTGCTAGGCGTGATTTCGGTACGCCGCCGCCGGCTCGAATATGCAGGCGCGTTGCACTCGGGCGAATCTAAGGGCGCGCAGCTGCTCGGTATCGAACTGGAATCACTGATCTGGGCAGGAGTCGGCACGCTCGCGACATGCGCGCTGCTCTCCGCGTACGCGCTGCGCATGTCGCAGTCCGACCCTCTTGCCGTGTTGCTGGCCGCCGTTCGTACGCCGCTCGTGTTGCTGGCCGGAGTGCTCGTCTCCTCGCTGTTGACGGGATCGGTGATCCGACAGACGCAGCTGTTCCGCTACTTCAAGAACCGGTAGCGCCTAATCCCGTGTCACTTCGCCAGTCCCATCTGGTATTTCAGGGTCATCACGCGCGTCGCGGAGGCCGTCACCTTCTTCGCGAAGGCCGGGTCGGACTGCGCACGGGCGATGATACCGTCAAGAATCGGCGTCACATATGACGTATCGCCTATGCACGCCAAATCGCCGCCGGCGTCCACCAGACGCACGCCCAGGTCCTTGGTCGCTATGCCGCTGACCGCCGCGGCCGAAAGGGAGTCTGAGATCACCACGCCGTCATAGCCGACGCTGCCGCGCAGCGTGCCGTCGATGATCTGCTGGAGAACGCGGCGGGCGCCGACGAGTCGATGCGCTGGTAGGTCGCCAGCGACATCATCACCATAGCCGGCTTCGCCTGCTTGATCGTGGTGTTGAACGCGCCTATCTCCTCGTCATCAAGCGTGGTCGTGGTGTCGAGGATGCCCTCGGTCGTGAAATCGGTATTGCCGGTCACCGCGCCCAAACCGGGGTAGTGCTTGACGGTCGCGCCGACGCCCGCGTCGCGCATGCCTTCGACGAACGCGATGCCGTGCTGCGCGTTTCCGTTGGAATCCAAACCGAAATCGCGGTTCAGCGCGCCAATCGGAGCGTTCGAGGAACGCTTGACCTGCACCGTCCCCAATACCGGGGCCAGGTCGATGTTGATGCCGGCTTGCTTGAGCTGGCCGCCCCAGGTCTTTGCGGAGGAGCGCAGCGTGTCAGCGCTCATCTGGCCCTGCGCCACCGCGGACGGCATCGTGTCGAATCCACTGCCCTTGAGATGCTGCACCTGGCCGCCTTCCTGATCGGTGGAGACGATCAGCTGGTTGCCGCTCGGAGCATAGCTTTGCAGCGCGTCAGCGGCGGTCTTGGCTGCGGCTGTGCCGTTGTTCCAGTTGCCGATGAGCACCACGGAACCGACATGGCGTGTGCTGATGAGGGCGCTGAGATCGGCCGGATTGCCGCCTGCGAACATCGGTGCCATGATGAGCTGCCCGGCCCGTTCATCGAGACTCATCGTGGCGATGGCGCGGCTCGCCTTGGCCGCGGGGGAGTCATCGGCTGCCTTCTGATGCTCCTGAGATTTCTGCGGTTTCGGTGTGGGGGCCTTGTCGCGGTTCAGCGTCGAAGAGGAGGACTGTGGCTGCGCGAGATGTTCGAGCGTGCTTTTTGCTGGGGACGCAGCATCCACCATGCCGTGCCTGCCGTCACAAGGGCCACCACGCAGAGCATGGCCGCGATGATGGTGGGGGCTGAACTGGGGCGCGGCCTCCTGCCGCCGTGTTTGATCTGCTGCATCCTCATATGCACTAGCGTAGGCCATCATGTGTAGTGGTTGTGAAACGGTTGTACGACGGCTGTGTTCTCAGCTCAGAGCATGACCAGCTTTCCTAGCCTTTCGATAGGCTTGTATCATGTCTTTTTTTGATATGTTGGGTATGTTCGATCCCGGCGACGGGCCACGCGGGCCACGTCGGGACTCCGGTGCGACCGATGACGATCCGGTGATCGTCGATGTGCAGGCGGATGGCGACGATCATGGCGAGACGCCATCCGCCGGCAAGGGGGAGCCGCCGAAGCGCGGCGTGCCGAGGCTCACGCCCCGACCGTTGCCGAACGGGCCCAGCAAGGGGACGAAGATTCTGATCGGCGTCGTGCTGGCGCTGGTTGTCGTCGTCGGCCTGTTCTTCGGCCTGTCGCAGTTCATCACGGACCTGATGTGGTACGGACAGCTCGGTTTTCAGAACGTGGTGTGGACCCAGCTGGGTGTCAAGTTCGGCCTGTGGGCGGCGTATGCGTTGCTGATGGCCTTGGTCAGCTATGTGTCCGCTTGGCTGGCTATCCGCGCTCGCCCCGATTCGTCCGACGGCTCGACGTTCCGCATCAAGGATGACGTCATCGAAGTGGGCAAGTCGTTCAGTTCCAAGACCGCGCGTCGCGCCGCCGTGGTCGTGTCGCTGGTCGTGGGCGTGATGTTCGGCTCGCAGTTCAACTCGAACTGGTCTGAGATCCTGCTGATGTTCAACGCGCAGAGCTTCGGCACTGCCGATCCGCAGTTCGGCATCGACAACGGGTTCTATGTGTTTGTGCTGCCCGGTTTGCGGCTGGTGATGTCGGCCGTATCGATGCTGCTGCTGATGGGCATTGTGTTCTCCGTCGTCACGCATGCGATGATGGGCGGCATCCGCTTCACCATGCCGGTGCATGGTCGCGGAGTGCTCGCTGTGACCAAGCGCGCCCGTCGCCAGATCGGCATCTGGCTGATCCTCAACATGCTGGCCTGGTCCGCGCGCCAGGTGATCGGCGTGTTCACGCATCTGACCCAGCAGGGCGACCGCATCACCGGCGCCGCATACACCACCGTGCACGCGACCATTCCGGTCACGTTCATCATGGCGGCCATTACCGCGGTGCTCGGTGTGTTCCTCGGCGTGTGGCTGATGCACTCCCATGCGTTGGAAGGCGCCGCCAAGCCGAGTGTCCGCGCCGCCGCGGCTCTCAAGGCGTGGCGTACGCCGGTGATTGCGATCGCCGCCGCGCTGGTCGTCTCGCTGGTGCTCACCGTCGCATGGCCGATGCTGCTGCAGCGGTTCAAGGTGAACCCGAACGCGCAGGAGATGGAATCCACCTATATCCAGCGCAACATCAACGCCACGCAGCAGGCGTACGGGCTCGACAAGGTGAAGGTCGAACAGTACAAGGCCACCACCAAGGGCAAGTCCGGAGCGCTGTCGTCCGAGGCCGAATCCACCGCGCAGATCCGACTGCTCGACCCACAGGTCGTCAGCCCCACGTTCAAGCAGCTGCAGCAGTCGAAGCAGTACTACACGTTCGCCGACACGCTGGCCGTCGACAAGTACGACATCGACGGCGTCAGCCAGGACACGGTGATCGCCGCCCGAGAACTGGATCTGGAAGGCAACGACAACCGCAACTGGGTCAACGACCACACCGTGTATACGCATGGGTACGGTGTCGTGGCCGCATACGGCAACAAGGTGGCGGCGGACGGGCAGCCGCAGTTCTTCGAATCCAGCATCCCCACCCAGGGCAAGCTCACCGAATCGCAGAAGTACGAGCCGCGCATCTACTTCTCCCCGAACGCCCCCGAATACTCGATTGTCGGGGCTCCGAAGGGCATGGATTCGTGGGAGTTCGACTATCCGACCGGATCGCAGGGCGCGACCAATACGTTTGACGGCGATGGCGGCCCCTCGGTGGGCAACATCTTCTCGCGGCTTTTGTACGCGGTCCGGTTCGGATCCGATCAGATCCTGTTCTCCGACCGTGTCACCTCCGACTCGCAGATCCTGTACGACCGTTCCCCCAAGGAGCGCGTCGCCAAGGTCGCCCCGTACCTGACGCTGGACGGCCGTGTGTACCCGGCGGTGGTGGACGGACGGGTCAAGTGGATCGTCGACGGCTACACCACGTCGGACGCCTACCCGTATTCGCAGATGACCGATCTGGGAAGCGTCACGCAGGATTCCACCACCAAGACGTCGAACACGATCCAGGCGTTGGGTTCGCAGAAGGCCAACTACATCCGCAACTCGGTCAAGGCGACCGTCGATGCGTACGATGGCTCCGTCGAACTGTACGCCTGGGATGCCAACGATCCGGTGCTCAAGGCATGGGAGAAGATCTTCCCCGGACAGTACCACCCGATCTCCGAGATATCCGGCGACCTGATGAGCCACCTGCGTTACCCGGAGAACCTGTTCAAGGTACAGCGCGAGCTGCTCGCGAAATACCATGTGTCGTCCGCAGGCCAGTTCTTCTCCGGCGAGGATTTCTGGCAGACGCCGGTGGATCCCACCGAATCGGCCACGGCGCAGCAGCAGGGCGTTCCGCAGCCCCCGTATTACCTGTCATTGCAGACCGGCGGGTCGAAGAAGCCGGTGTTCTCGCTGACCTCCTCGTACATCCCCGCCGGCACGTCCACGCGAGAAATCCTCACCGGCTTCCTGTCGGTGGATTCCGACGCGGGCAACGAAAAGGGCGTAATCGGGCCGAACTACGGCACGATACGATTGCAGGAGCTGCCCAAGGACTCCAACGTTCCCGGACCGGGGCAGGCGCAGAACAACTTCAACGCGAACGCGGACGTGTCGAAGGAGTTGAACCTGCTCGAATCCGGTTCCACCAAGGTCAACCGAGGCAACCTGCTGACACTGCCGCTGGGTGGCGGTCTGGTGTATGTGCAGCCGGTGTACGTGCAGTCCAGCGGATCGACCAGCTTCCCGCTGCTCAAGAAGGTGCTGGTGGCGTTCGGCGACCAGGTCGGATTCGCCGATACGCTCGACGAGGCGCTCGACCAGGTGTTCGGCGGCAATTCGGGTGCGTCCGCGGGCGATGCCGAGAATTCCGGCAACACGTCTCAAAGCGGTGACGGGCAGAACAGTGGCGGGCAGAACGGCACTGAATCCGGTGATGGCAGCGAGAGCAACGGCAACGCGAATGGCAGTGGTACGAACGAGGGCAAGGACCAGAACGGTTCCTCCTCGCAGGGCGGCAGCCAAAGCCCCGAGCTTCAGCAAGCGCTGAAGGATGCGGCCCAAGCGATGAAGGACTCCCAGTCCGCCATGAAGAACGGCGACTGGACCGCCTACGGTGAAGCCCAGAAGCAACTGGAAGAAGCCCTCAACAAGGCCATCGAACTCGACGGTGGCAAGTAAGAGCCAAACCAGAAAACCCCAGTACTGTGAACGCCCCCACGCCGGGGGCGTTCACTATTCTTGCCCCGCTGGCGGGGGCTGTCATGCGCAGCATGACTAGGGGTGGTTCTCGGCCCAGAACGGCCCCCAGCCATGCTCTACCCACCTGACCGGCTGATTCGCTCCCAGCCCGTGTGCCACACTAGGCGAAAAACACCCCAAAATCGCATGGTGTGGTACAGCAGAAGGCCACACCATGCGATGTGAGCCTTCACATCATGTGGTGTGGCAGAATGCGAGTCGTGAAAACCGCCATTTTCCAATGACCGGTGGATGAGCCCGGAATCACCCTTGGCCACACCAGCCCCAAAACCGTCAAAAATCGCATGGTGTGGTACAGGCGAGGGCTAGATGGCAGTCGGTCGGTAACCATCCCCACACCTTCTCTCGCGGAAGTCCCATCCGACGGTCTTCAAACGGAACTTTCGCGGGAGGGAGGGAGCTGACTAGTGGGAAAGGGGAACCTGACTAGCGGGCGGCGATGAGATCGAATACGTGCTCGACTACGCGCGCCGTGCAGGAGCCGTGCTCGGGGATGGCCACGTTGCGACGGATGAACGCCTGATAGGCGGCATGGTCGAAATCGTCGTGCTCGATGGCTCTCACGATCGCCTCGGCATCATCCGTGAACAGCGTCGGGATATCGCGCTTCGGGTCGATGTACAGGCTGCGTTTCTTCGAATAGTCCGGCCAGTCGTACGCATAGAGGAACACCGGCAGGTCAAGCAGTCCGGCCTCATAGATCACGGTCGAATAGTCGCTGATGACGTAATCGGCGACGAACAGCATGTCGTACTGGCTCGGATAGTGCTGGAATACGTGCGGATTGTTGATACGCAGGTCGTCCAACGGATGGCATTTCACGATCAGGTTGTACTTGTCGTAATCGATGGCATCGGCGAGGGCTGCTGCCGCCTGAGTCTGATTGGCGGGCGTCTTTTTGCGGAACGTGGGGCAGTAGACGATGTTGAGCTTGCGCCCGAGTTCCGGGAACTCGCGGATGATGCGTTCGCGCTGCTGCGCCCGGTACGAGCTGTTGATCAGCAGATCGGTGCGGGGCAGTGGCGCCTCGTAGATGATGGACGGGTCGATGTCGAAGCCGCGAGCGTAATCGCTGATGAACGATTTGGATGAGATGAGCACGGACGTGTACCCGCGATGCATGTTCAGCAGCGAGGCGGTGGAGAACTTCCGGCCTTCCTTGGAGCCCAACGCGGTGTATCCGAACTTCTTCATGTTGCCGAGCGCATGCCACATCTGGATGACGGGCACGTCGATGTAGCCGGCGAGCAGGCTTACCACGATGGCGTAGGTGTCGAGCAGCACCGCCTGGCTGGTGGCGATGAAATACAGCTGCCGGATCATATGGAACCCGTATCGTACCGGGTTGTGCAGCTTCTTGGCGAGGATCACCACGGAATAATCCGGATGCGTCTGTCTCACATAATGGCGGATGAGCCGGAAATCGGTGGTCGGTCGGTCGCTCTCGCGACTCAGGCACACAATCCTACGCTTGCGCGGGAACGCGCGGAAGAACCTATATGTAAGAAGCATCATCATCCGAACTGCATTAATCAGATGACGTTTCATTCTTGTTCTCCCTTACCGAAGCATCAGGTTGGTGTGTTAGCCGGTCTACCGTAACTGCAACTCTATATATTACATGGGTTACCACAAGGGGAACCATAAGGTGTCGTAAAGGAGCCCGGGGATGTCACTGGACGTTCACCAAATCCGCTGGCGGTCAAGTTACTTGGAGATCGACTATTCCTCGCGGGATGGTGGTGTGCCGTGGCTGTATTGCGTGGGACGTCGCCAGTTCGTTCCGTTCGAGATCGTCGGGCTTGAGAGCGGTGTCCGCCGCGCCCGCCTGAACCTGGTGCTCGGGGACGGGCGCGAGGTGCTTCCCGGCGGCCAATGGATCATCTGCGAGAAAATCAAGGAGTCTGCGCTCTTCAGTCTGCAGGCGCTGTACGCCGAATACCCGCTCATGCCGCAGCGCGTCGACTACGATGTACGTCACCTGCTGCCCCCGGAGTTGCGTGACGATGATGAGGCGGTCGCACAGTACACCGACGAAGAGCGTCTGGAACTGGTGGCTCGGCACCCCTATGTCACCAGCGGAGTCACCTACGACGATGAGGTGCTGGAGCGGCTTGACAATCTCGACCGCGTGTTCCGCTACGGCAAGAACAGCTACGCCTATACTGGTGTGTTCGTGCCCAAGACGAATCGTGCCGGTCTCATCTATCTCGCGTTGCACATGCAGTTCTTCCAGCGCAACAAGACCCCGCGCCACCGTCAGCGCAGTCGTCGCCAGATGCAGAAGGACGTTTTCGCGGCGACGTACTCGGTGATGACCAAGCTGGTGCCGCGCAAGCGCAATCGAATCCTCTTCCTCAAGGAGAACGGCGAGGGCCCGACGGAGAATATGGAGGCGTTGCAGAGCCGCATGATCGAGCGCGGCATGGACAAGCGCTTCGATATTCGTGCCCGGTACCGCAACGTATTCGCGGGCAGGCAGAACATCGTCGCCTGGCTGCGCGACCTGTTCGAGATCGCCCGAAGCCGGTACGTCTTCATCGACGATTACACCCCTGTATTCAACTTCATCGACCCCGGTGAAGATGTGACGCTGACGCAGATCTGGCATGCCGGCGTCGGTTTCAAGTCGGTCGGCTATGCCCGTTTTGGTCTCAAGGGCTCGCCGGATCCGTACAATTCCGCGCACCGCCGATACACGTACGCGCTGGTCGGCAACGAGCACCTGCGTCGCATCTATTCCGAGGTGTTCGGCATCGAGGAGGAGGCGCTGCTCGCCACAGGCATGCCCAGGCTCGACCATTTCCTCGATGAGAAGGTCGAGAAGGAATACCGCGAGGAGATGGCCGACAAGTTCCCGTGGTCGGCCAAGGGACGCGTCATCGTGTTCGCTCCGACGTTCCGCGGCACCGGTCAGCGCACCGCGTATTACCCGTATGACGAGATCGACATGGATCGTCTGTACCGCATGTGTGTCGAGACGGACACGTATTTCGTGTTCGAGATGCATCATTTCATCCGCAAGCGTCCGGATATCTCTGCCGAGTACGCCGACCGCATCTTCGACCTGTCCGATGAGAGCCTGACGAAGCTGTTCTTCATCGCCGATGTGCTGGTGACCGACTATTCGTCGTGCTTCTACGACTACCTGTTGCTCAAGAAGCCGGTAGTGTTCTTCGTGCCCGACAAGACCGCGTATTCGCTGATCCGCGGTGTGCAGCGGTCCATCGACGAGATGGCGCCGGGCGTGGTGTGCGATACGTTCGACGAGTTCCTGGACGTGCTGAGGACTCGCCATTATGAGACGGTTTCCCCTCACCCCTCGTCCATCGACCGCGCCGCCGAGCGCAGCGGACTCGCCAGCGACCGTGCCATCGACACTATTATCTACGGCAAGGATGTTCCGGGTGTGCGCAAACAGGCCTCCGGTAAGGGAGGCGCGGTGCCGGTCCGGCAGTCCGACAAGTCGGCCAAGTCCGAAAGGAAGGCAAAGGAACTGCTGGATTCCAAGGTCGCCGACAAGGATACCAAGTCCGCCTCCGACGAGGAGGAGTGAGCGTGCCGGGGAAAACGAGCATG
>ENA-OQOA01000168-OQOA01000168.1-human-gut-metagenome-genome-assembly--contig:-NODE-168-length-35570-cov-4.299100_pt1 | contig 35570 bp, 35 predicted proteins | sample MGYA00242633_ERZ504888 | MGnify/ENA primary metagenome ERZ504888 (study PRJEB26092, sample SAMD00036372) | human gut metagenome | host: Homo sapiens | study: EMG produced TPA metagenomics assembly of...
CTTTGTATTGCATATAATCAAATTGATTATGATTTGTTATTGCAATAATTTTAACCTCTGCTTCAATAACCTTCTGAAAAAATTTATCCTTGGTAACATTTCTTGTATAAGCATCGCCTGTTTTTACCTCTTCGTATGACAATGTAAATCGATTCTCATAATTGCCTCCCCATCTCAGTTGTAAAGGTGGGTTAAATCTATAACCATACCCCATTCATTCCAAAATCCACCATTTTTTAATCTATATATATTTTCTTGTGTTTCTTCAGACAATATACTCCATTCCCATGGTCTAGAATATCCGCTACCGCTACCAGAAATATTTAATTTTCTCATGTAAGTTACAATATCTCTTACACTTGGATATCGCCACGCAATATTTTGAAGCAGATCAAAAACACATGAACCTACAGGAGTAAAAAATTCTTCTTTATTATCCGATGCTATGTACCCACTCATAACATAATTTCCCTTTAGACCTTTTCCGTTATCATAATTTGGCACTATCATCTTTTGAGATTTCCATACCCCTAAATCAGCAACACATATAATATCTGGAATCTCTCTAGGATGTGTAACATATTTTTCATCATATTCCCAAATGGCCTTTTCAATATTTTCTTTCGGATTCGAATTTTCCTTTTTCCATTCGTGTGAATGCGCTAATAATCCGTAATAAATTTTGCTTTGTAAGTCTTTTCTCGGCGTTCCATTCTCATTAATAGCTAATTTTTCTATCTTCTTTGAATGCTCTATAAATTCGCCAATATGTTTACGTCTTAATGTAGTTTTACATTCAAATGCAGCCACTACTCCTCCAGATAAATATTCCTTGCAATTCAACAAACTTTTAGGATAATCTGGTGATAAAACAATCACATCCACTTGCGGACTTGTTTCCCCTGAATCACTTAATATTCTTCCCTTTGTAACTATTTGAAAATAAGGTGGAATCCAAGATTCCAAAAGTTCTTTCCAGTTTTCTTCTCCTTGATCCCCTGCAGTTCCTGGATCTTCATTCACTCTTCTACAAATTCTTGTGTATTCATCCGAAATATTACTATTTGCCTTTTTAAAAAAATCAAATAAATCATGTGTCGAAGTGCTCATGTTCATTCCCCACCATTCTTTATATGCCTATTTTAACCGTTTCACATATTCATAAATCCGTTTCAGCATTCCATCTTTATTTTCTCCTAATTCTCCACGGATTTTATCTCCAAATCCCATATACGTATTGAATCCAAGCATATATACAGCCATTGCCATAGACAGCTCGTCGTTTTCATCACCATATAATGATGCCACTTTTCTCAATTCATCAATAACCGTATCGTGTGGTACTTCAACACCGCCTTCTTCATTTACAACAGAATTGATTACCTCCGGCAATGCCATACACATCTTATAAAATGCATCTTCTTCACCAGTGAGAATTGCATAAAACTGATCCATGCTTACACGGCGAATCAATCTATGCTGCACGTTCTTCCCATCAACCTTTGTTGACCATTTTATATTCTGTGATTTCTTTGCAATTGCTTCAACTAACAGACACGCACAATCATCGTCTTCCAGAATCTGTCCCTGCATCTTTATATATGTTTTTGCGGAAGATGCAGAATTCATAGTATTGTGTTTGTTTTTCATTTCCACATATATTGTATGTACAATATCTCCATCTGGCATTTGTATTCCATCGGGATTTCTGTAAATAACATCCCAGCCTGCCTGCGGGACTTCGCATCCTTTGAAATAGGAAAAAATATTCTGGTGAAAATATCCTATATCATTATTATTAGACTTATCTCTCTGCCGGAAAATTTCATTATTTACAATTTCTTCCCAGCTTGTACGATACACCGATTTATCAAAAATCAGCTTAATCGGATCAATCAGGTTACTATTGAACCGCTTCAAATCATACGATTCCAGTTTTTCTCCATATTTCATAATCGTTGCACGCACATGCTTCTTAAAATCTTCTTCTGATATAAAATCTAAATTCCACGCCATTTATTTTACCCCCTCTAATGATTTATGTATCTCTAACCCAATTTCATATGCCAAATTGACAGGAACAGCATTTCCAACCTGTTTATACTGAGATTGAACACTTCCACAAAATTGCCATTCATCTGGAAATGTTTGACATCTTGCATTCTCACGTACCGTAAACGGTCTTGCTTCCAATGGATGACATCTTTCTGTTTGCTTCTGAGACGGTGAAGTCAATACCGTTAATGACGGTTCATCCAGGCTCATTCTCCTAAGAATTCCTGTTCTTCCACCTTCCATATCCCAGCAACTTTTCATATATGCTTTTGCAATCTCTGGATCGATGTCTCTCCAATATCCTCCAGGTGGAACTAATTCAAATATTTTTCTTTTATTTTCCCCGTATGGCACTCCTGGTCCTTCTGGGCAATCCAATAAAACATCTCTCAAAACAGGCTTATAATCATGTTCTTTAGGAAATGAGAATGAAACTTTTCCTACTAAATCATTTCTAATTCCAACAGTGATTAGTCTCTCTCTTTTCTGCGGTACACCAAAATCCCACGCATTTAAAACCTTTTTCTGAATGGTATATCCCGCCTGTTCAAAAATATTTGTTATCGTTGCATATGTTCTTCCCTTATCATGAGTCAGCAATCCTCGCACATTTTCAAATAAAAACATCTTTGGCTGTAATTTCTGTAAAAAAGTTGCATAGTGATAAAAAAGTGTTCCTCTTGCATCTTCAAGTCCTAATCTTTTTCCAGCATAAGAAAAAGCCTGACACGGTGCCCCTCCTGATAATAAATCCAGTTCTCCTTTTTTTATACCAAAATAATCTTCCAAATCTAAGCAAGATATATTAGCTATATCATCATGAATAACTCTCCAGTTCGGTCTATTGGTTTTCAAAGATTCTGCAGCATCTTTATCAAACTCTATTAGTCCCAATGGTTCAAATCCAGCTTTTTCTATCCCTAAAGCCAAACCGCCAGCTCCAGCAAACAGTTCTATGGTTGTAAAGGCATCACTATCGATTTGTAGTGGTTCTTCTTTTTGTATCTCTACAACATCTTCTATCTTGCAATTTAATGTAAAACATATTTTTTCTATCGATTCAAATGAAACTGGCTCATTCTTTCCTAATCGAGCTAATACATTAAAACTTATTCCTGACGCTTCCTTCAATTCTGTGCGGTTCATTTTTTTATCTATCAGTAATTTCCATAATTTGTCATAACAAATCGCCATTAAAATTCCTCCAAAATCAAAAATAGTACAACTCATATTTTACCATATACCACAATTAGCAACAAGCAATTTTCTCACTATATCGTTAGATTTCCTCTTGTATGTTTCTTATCCCCTTTGCTATTTCTTCTGTTTTTTGATAATATATTTTCATCAGTTCAGGCAGAAAGAAGGTACCTATATGTCACGTGATTCCGCTACTGTTTCAAACAATATGCGTAAGATCCACAGCAAAGATACTTCCATAGAATTATTACTCAGAAAAGCTCTATGGCACAAAGGTTATCGCTATCGTAAAAATTATAAAGCTCTCCCTGGTTCTCCTGATATTGTTCTTACCAAATATAAAATTGCTATTTTTTGCGATAGTGAATTTTTTCACGGAAAGGATTGGGAGATTCTCAAACTTCGACTTGAAAAAGGGAAAAATCCAGACTTTTGGATCAAAAAAATCGAACGAAATCGTAATCGTGATTATGAAAATGATAAAAAGCTTTTATTCCTAGGCTATACTGTCCTTCACTTCTGGGGACAAGACATTTCCAAACATACAGATGAGTGTTTACAAGCCATTGAAGAAGCCATTTGGGATACAAAATTTTCTGATACAGCCACCGACTATGATATATCTGAAGAATAACCCCGCCTATACAGGAGGCTGTCCACAACGCCTGCAGACAGCCTCTTTTCTACATAAAGATTATATTTTTATATACTATTTCTTCAGCAGTTGCTTTGATATATATTCATCCTCCTCACCCATTCCATCTGATCCTGCATCTTCAATTCTTCTGTCACTCCCCATTGTCCAGCCATCTGTTCCACCAGCATCTCAACTTTTTCTCTGACCTCTTTATCAATCTGATTCAAATGCTCCGTCAGTTTCCCGGTCAGTACCAGATACTGATACCTGGCACTCCTGTGCTCCTTCAAAAACTGTTTTCGCATTATTCCATATTTCCCATATGCGGGTTCTTCCTCATTGATTTCTAGGTCTGGTAGATAATAATCTCCATGCAATGTGTAACTCAGTCCGTTCTTTTCATCATAAATTTGTTTCTTCATATTCTTACAACTCCATTCCTCTGTACTTTGCTTTATTCTTCTTAATTTGTGCATTGTGTTCTTCACTTCGTTCTTTCGCCCACGGTATACGATCACTTATTTTTTCGGCATCTGCGCTTGCTGCTTTTTCGCTTCAAGTTCCGCCTGCATCCGGATATCGTCCTGCACCAATCTTTCTACCATATCTTTTCCTAACATGCGTAAAAGTCGATTGTATCTGTCCGCAAGTCCTTGCAGTATTTCTTTTTCACCGGATAATTTCTGATAATCTTTCTGAACTTCTGCCAGTTCCTTTTTGTTTTTTCATGCTCTTGCTTTTTCTTCTGAAACTTACTTTTCCAACTATCTCTTTCTCTTGTGAGTTCTTTCACCTGTGCAGCCATCGCACCGATTTTGTTTTTCATTTCAATGAATAATGGTTTTATTTTCTTATCCCGGTAAGTTACCGCACGTTCCAATGCTGTAGCTTCCGGCAGAAATGTTTTGATCATTCCATATTCTTTTATTTCCTTACTGACATTATCCATCACTGGTTGCAGGAATTCTCTTCTGTCTTCAAGTTTTTTCAATTCCGTTTCTGCTTTCTCCGCACGTTTTTCCGCTATCTCTTTATCTTTCTGGAACTGAATTTTTTCTTCTTCCAGTAGCTTAATATCTGCCCTTGCGTCCGCAATCTGAGAAGTCAGGCCTTCATTCTCTGCTGTCAGATTTTCTTTTTTCTGTTCCAGTTCCTGCACTTCCTTCTTACGTTCTTTCTTTTTGAAATTGTAAACATCCAGATGCTCTTCATGTGTACCTTTCTGCTCCCATTCAATTCCATGCTGCATTGCAATTTCTGCCAGCACTCCTTTTTCATGATTTATCCACTGGTTCAGTTCTGTATCATGCTTATTTCCACCTTGAAATCCAAGACTTTTCAATGCCTGTTTCAGTGAAACTCTGGTATCCATTCCTTTTCCCTTCCAGTTGGTCACATAAGGAACAAAGTCAATATGCAGATGCGGAGTAGCTTCGTCCTGATGCAGATAGCAGCTAAATACCCGAAGTGTCGGATTCCGCTTCTGGAAGTCTTTCACATATTCGTCCAGTATCTTTACAGCCAAATTTCCTTCTGATGTTCCCACTGCCATATCCTCACGATTTCCTATCTGGAATATCACTTCATGGAACAACTTCTCCTGTTTGCCCTGTCGGATTTTTTCATAATAATTTGCAATCTGCCGGTCCTTTCTTTTCCCGACATTGTATCTCTCCGTAGCATCGTCAAACAGTTCCTTATAAACTTCTTTCAGATTCTCATTCTTATAACAAATGTTCAATTGCACTCTGTCCGGATCTACATTTTCTGCTACAAAATCCCGTCTGTTATGAGCCAGTGAACCGGCTCCGATCATGCCACTGATTGTCCGTTTCATCATAAATTTTCTCACCTCTTTTCTACTCGAGTGCCAGACATGGCACATAATTTTTATTTACGTCAGTTATGGCGATATTTAAGAAATTTTCGCCGGATACGGCGGTTTTGTTACTTTTGTCAAAAGTAACGCAAAAGCACTTTCGACAGCCGTACCGTCCATCAAAAGTACCCTTGCGCCCTGCCGGGGGCATAACGTCCGATGGACGTCTGCTTTACACCAGCCGAAGCGGATCATAGACCTATTTATCCAGGTATCCTTGCCTGCACATATTCCAGATCTCCACAATAAGGTGTCCCCACCAGATACCATTCTCTTGCCAGATTCATCTCCATTCTGGTCTGTACCCATTCATCACCTACCAGCACTTCCAGTCCTTCTCCACAGTGAAAATCCTGTATCAATCCATAAGTCTGATGATAATAATCCATATCTTCCATTACTACTGTTGTATCCTAATCTTCCCTGTTTCATCATTTTCTGCTCCTTTCCAATTTGTAAACGGAATTTGTAAACGGGGCTCAAAGATTTTAAAGTAACTTTTTAAGTTTTCCTTCAAGTTCCGTTTACATCGTTTACAATAATCTTTACTCAAACGGTATCTCCAACTGTTCCGGTACTTCCATAAATCCGTCTTTATCTTTCTTCACAGAATCTTCCATCCTTTTCCATGAACGCTGTATTCCATATTCCTTTCCGAACCGATGTGTACCATGTGGTTTCCAGCCTTCAATTGCATTGTTCATAATATTAGCAATCTCTTTACCTTCCCACTGTTTCATTTCTCCGGTTCGATGTAGCGCTTCATCGAACAGAATTCTGGTACATACATACTCGTCATCGTAGTCATCAAGAAATGCCTGTATGATTCCGGCATTGGTATCTTCCGGCATAAATTCTTTTTGCAGACGCTTTGCCTCTTCCTCAATTTCCTTTGTAAATCCTAAGAACACATTTCCCCGTCGATACAGTACCATTGCCTCCGCCCAGGCCTGTTCGATATAAGCTTTGCTCTCTGCTTCATTATCCAGAATATGAACTTCTGCTTTCGACATATCTGTCATCACCGGAGCAAATCTTCTGTTTCCGGTTCTGTCCAGCGGAAGGAAATTCAGATCATTTGAAGTACCGCAAAATACACATTGTCTCGGTCTGTCTTCCGGGTGAACTTCATAAGGTACTTTATAAGTTTCTTTCTGTCTGCTCAGAAACGATTTTATCTGTTCAATATTCTTTGCTGTGATAGTTGCCTTCATTTCTCCCATTTCGATAATCCAGTGATTTTGCAGTTTTCTGTAAATATTTTCATCATCCAAATGATCCAGATTGTCGCTGAACCATTCTTCTTTTATCGCCAGATATTTGAAAAATGTGGACTTTCCGGCTCCCTGACTCCCAACCAAACACAACATAATATCATATTTTATTCCCGGTTCACAAATTCTTGAAATCGCTGCCAGCATGTGCATTTTCATTACTCCGATTGTATATTTGCTCTTTTCTGCTCCCAGAAAATGTGGAAGCATATTTTCTATTCTTGGAATTCCGTCCCAGACCAGACTCTCCAGATAATCTCTGATTGGGTGATATTTATTTTCATTGGAAACAATATCTACTCCTGCTTTGATCACACGCTCACTTGTCAGTTCATAATTTTCTTCCAGATACATCTTCAAATTATTTTCATCAGTATCTGTAACCGTAGGACTGTTATTCCTCCGCTCCCAGGGAACCTCTTTTACAATGTCCATTCTTCCAGAAAGTTCATTTCGTTTAATCGCTTTTTTCAATACCGGATCATTTTTGAAGTACGGTTACACAATTTCTAATTGTCTGCTTTGTTCTTCCTTTATCCGTATGCTCCAAACATATTATTGACATCTTCTGTTGTAAGCATTTCCTCGTTCACAATATCTTCTAATTCCATCAAGGACTTCTCGCTGATATTCGTTAATTCTTTCTTCAATTTTTTCAACCTCCCTTCTCTTCATCTTGAAAAACTCTACAATCTCTTCTCCTGTTCCAAACATCAGCACGTCCAGATAGTCATTTATCTTTCTTTCATTTGCCAATGCCTCCGTAAATAATTCGTGCCACTCTTCATCTGGTTCTGGTTTGTAAATCTCTTTCCAGAACTGAATCCATTTCAGATATCTGATCAGCACGTCTGTTGCATGTTTCAACCACTGCTCCAGTTTTTCTCTGATCATCACAACTTTAGGTTTCTTTGATATTAAAGTATTCCTGCTTTGGTGCGTCCTTTTGTATTTGTTTCTGTCTTCGATTTTTATATCTAGTCCAAAATCTTCTATCATCTTTTTCGCAGCTTCATACTGTGATATTCCAAATAACCTTGCTGTAAAATCTATCGCATCACCGCCCACTCCACATGCAAAGCAGTGATATATTTTATCTGCCTTCATACTTGGGTGTCGGTCTTTATGAAACGGACAACACGCCATTCCATTTCTTTTACTTTTATCCCGTAATGCTCCGCAGCCTGTCTGGCTGTCACACATTCTTTTACCTGTTCAAATAATGTCACTTCTACCTCCTGCCCCTCCGGGCAAGTCTCTGATGAACAGATATTCGGGAATTGTTGTATCTTTCAATTCGTGATATACTGAATCTGCCAAGATGGTATATCAGTGAATCTGATTATCAGAGAACTTGCTCAGATATTTTGTCTGGGCTTTTTCTTTTGTCTGTCAGTAGTCATAGCTTTTGCTCCTTACACAAATCTCCTTGTAGGAATAATGATAATTTCAAATTTGCTTCCGTCCTCTAATTCAAGAAGAATCACATAATCTGAATCTCGATCTGGTAAAATAGAACTTATCTTCAACTTCTTACTGTAGTTAATTGCATCAAATATTTTTCCGACTACTTTCTTTGTTTTCATTTGCTTCTACCTCCGTATTAACGTTTGTTATCCAGCATCTCAGCTACTTTTTTCTGTTGTGACGGGTACAGATGCCCATAAGTGTTCAATGTCATCTGAATATCTTTGTGTCCCAGTCTCTCCTTGATAATCAATGGCTCTACGCCCTGATAAATCAAATATGCCACATGACTATGCCGGATATCATGCACTCTGATTGGTTTTACACCAGTCAATGCTTCATATTTCTTGAGACGTTTCTGCAGCGTTCTCGCTACAATTGGGAACAACCGCTGATCTTCCGGAAATCCATAATGTTTCTTCGCATACTCCTGCACCTCTTCCTTAAGAAAATTTGGAATATCAATGGTACGGACTGAATTCTCTGTTTTTGGAGTATCAATCACATCTCTTTTCCTGATCCGGTTATACGTCTTATTGATATGCAGGAGATTTCCACTCATATCAAAATCTGAAAGACTCAATGCCAGAAGCTCTCCTTCCCTGATTCCTGTCCAGAACAGGATTTCAAATATCAGATAATCCTCACTCTCTGGCTCAATCCCAGCAATAAATCTGTCATATTCTGCTTTCGTCCAAAATTCCAGCTTATTAGCATCTGATTTTCCCATCTTTTTTACTTCTTACATGGATTTTTCTTCAGATTGTAAAATTTTCTGTGCATGATTAAACAGTGCATTTAACTGATTCTGAATCATACGCTCATAAGTCTTGCTGTATCCTTTTTCCTGAATGGTGTTCTGCCACTGGATAATCTCTGCCGGTGTAATCTCATTCATTTTCTTGTTCCAAAATACGGAACAATGTGCTTGTTCATCATGTGCTGCTTATTGCGGATTGAATTTTCTTTTAGTTCATTCTTCTTATCTTCAAAATAAACTGAAATAAAACTGTTCATCTCCATTTTCATATCCGCCGCAGTCTTTCTTATGAATTCCTTTTCATAATTCAATGCTTCTTTCTTTGTCTTGAAACCTCTTTTCAGCTTCTGCGTTTTCTTTCCTGTCCAGTCGATATAGCGGAAACTCACATACCAGGTTCCCTGTGTTTTGTCCTTGTAAGCTGACATCTTAAATCCTCCTTCATACTGCTCTCTGAGAGCATCCATAAAATTTTGTTTCCCAGTAGGGACGTGGAATTTTTCCGCGAACTGCCACATATCCTTCCTTTGCCAGTTCATCATTGAGCTGCTTAAGAATAGAATATGCTTTACTGCGTTTTACACCTAATTCTTCCATGACATCATCAACGTTCATCATATAATTAGTTCTCATAGTGTCCTCCTTTCCAGTCACTTTTGTGACTCTTTCGTTGTTCTCTTATAATAATTCACTTTTGTGAATTTGTCAATAAACATTTGCGAATTTATTTTTCCCATTCCATACCTATTGCTTGCGTATCGACAATTTGTTAAATCTCACTCTTTTGTATCATTCACTTTTGTGCTAGAATAGAAGCACAAATATTATTAAGGAGGCAGCATTATGGTTGGTAAAAAAATCCGGGCATTCCGGGAATTTAGAGGATACAGTCAGATACAGTTAGCCGAGCTGTCCGGTATTAACGTAGGTACAATCAGAAAATATGAACTGGGAATCCGAAATCCAAAACCGGATCAGTTAGAAAAGATAGCAACTGCACTGGGATTAAATGTAAGTGTTTTTCTGGATTTTAATATTGAAACAGTCGGAGATGTACTCTCTCTGTTGTTTTCTATTGATGATTCAGTGGACCTCTCACTTGCTGAGACAGCTGACCAGAAGATTTCGCTGACTTTCGACAATCCTACAATGCAGGACTTTTTCAAGAAATGGTGTCAATTTAAAAATGTCTATAAAAAGGAAAAAGCTGAAATATTAGCTATTGAAGATGAAGATAAAAAACAGGAAGAACTGAATAAGCTGAACGCTACCCAGGAAGAATGGAAACTGCGTGCTATGGGAACTACGATAGGTTGCCATACTATCGTTAAGAAGGGCACTGAAGGCAATGACATCAAGACATATGATTTGACATAATTTTATGCATAAAAAAAGAGCTCTTCGTGAGCTCTTTTTTTATTGTTCAAGTGAATTACTTATCATTCTATGCTCCCTCTACAATATACCACTAGCAATACCCATACCTAAATAAGATTTCTTTTTTATAAATTCATTTTTCAATATCATCTACTATTCTCCGAATCATAGAACTCAAAAAAATTTTCGAATATTTTGCCAAATCTTTGATTTTAAACTAAAGCATAATACCAATATTGTTATGGAAAACAACAACGTTACTTTATTGTTTAAAATTGTCCACCTTATCAATTGCTGACTTTAAATCTTTGAATTTATTCAATGTCATAGGTAAATCAATTCCTGTATTTATCATTTTCTTAAAACATTCTTCTGAATTATATTTTCCATTATTACATTTATAAATTCCTAATCTATCCATTAACACATGCCTATCTCCATTCTCTGGATCTATATCAAAAGTCTGTAGCGATATTATATATTGCCATTCTCCTTTTTTAGCCGAAATCCATTTCCAATTAGATAAATCATATTTTTTTATGGTTTTCCGTGCAGTGTAATTTCTGCTACCCGAACCAGTCTGATAAGGTTTTTTTGCTTCCTTATCATTCATGTTTAGAATAATAAAAATATTTTCTACTAACCAATCAATAATATTATTTTTTCTTTTTCTCTAGCCGCTTCATACAATCCTCGGATTTCATTAAAATTCATCTTTTTTCTCCTTACTATATAAAGATTTTCTTTAATACAAAATTCCTTTTTACCATATAATTACACTACATGATGCTTGTTATCTTTTAATACTAATCTATTTTGTTATCATTCTGTTATCACAAACGGTTGTCAGGACTCTCTTCCGGCAACCGTTTTTCTATACTATTCGTTATTTTTTTCTGCTCTTTTTTATATATTTCCAGTCAACAGAAAAACCCGTAGAACCGTTCGGTTCTACGGGTATCTTACGTTTGGACACAACGTTATCTTGCGATAACAAATCTATATTCAGATTGTATTACTCGATGATTGTAGCAACACGTCCTGATCCTACAGTACGTCCACCTTCACGGATAGCGAAAGTAAGACCCTGGCTCATAGCGATTGGGTGGATCAGTTCGATTGTCATTTCGATGTTATCTCCAGGCATACACATTTCTGTTCCTTCTGGAAGGTTGCAAACACCTGTTACGTCTGTTGTTCTGAAGTAGAACTGTGGACGATAGTTGTTGAAGAATGGAGTATGACGTCCACCTTCATCTTTTGTCAGAACGTAAACCTGAGCTGTGAATTTTGTATGGCATGTAAGTGTTCCTGGTTTAGCAAGAACCTGTCCACGCTCGATTTCGTTTCTCTGAACACCACGAAGAAGTGCACCGATGTTATCACCAGCCTGAGCTTCATCAAGAAGTTTACGGAACATCTCGATACCAGTTACAACTACTTTACGTGTTTCTTCTTTGATACCAACGATTTCAACTTCGTCAGATACATGAAGTACACCAGCCTCTACTCTACCAGTAGCAACTGTACCACGACCTGTGATAGAGAATACATCCTCTACAGGCATTACGAATGGTTTATCTGTGTCACGCTGTGGGTCTGGAATGTAGCTGTCAACAGCATCCATAAGTTCCATGATCTTGTCTCCCCACTCACCGTTCGGATCTTCAAGAGCTTTAAGAGCAGAACCTTTGATTACCGGGATATCATCTCCTGGGAAATCATACTCGGAAAGAAGTTCACGAATCTCCATCTCAACCAGTTCAAGAAGTTCTTCGTCATCAACCATATCACATTTGTTCATGAATACAACGATGTAAGGAACACCTACCTGACGAGCAAGAAGAACGTGCTCTTTTGTCTGAGCCATAACACCATCTGTAGCTGCTACAACAAGGATAGCACCATCCATCTGAGCTGCACCTGTGATCATGTTCTTAACGTAGTCAGCATGTCCTGGGCAGTCAACATGTGCATAATGTCTCTTCTCTGTCTGATACTCAACGTGAGCTGTAGAAATTGTGATACCACGCTCTCTTTCTTCTGGAGCTTTATCGATATCTTCAAAGTTTTCTACTACGTTTCCAGCAACTCTCTCAGCCAGAACTTTTGTGATTGCAGCTGTTAAAGTTGTTTTACCATGGTCAACGTGTCCAATGGTACCAATGTTACAATGCGGTTTTGTTCTCTCAAACTTAGCTTTTGCCATTTTAAAACGTCCTCCTTAAAACAATTGGCTCTTATATTATTATAGAGCATCTTTTCGGTTTTAAACTTGCTATCCTTGATTATATTGCATAATCAGAATATTTGCAAGCATTTTATACAATTTGATAACTTGCATTACCAATTGTTATATCATTACAGCTCACCCACGCCGCTATCACACGAGGTGTTTTGGCATGTATATGCCAAAATTCCATTGCAGAAAACAATCTGGAATGAATTTTTGGCAACGTTACTGAGAACGAAGTGAACAATAACGTTATATCTCCTGCAGTCCGTTGGCTTTAAACACCAACAGACTGCAGATGATCAAAATTATCAGTCTTTCTTAGCAAGAATCTTTTCCTGTACAGACTTCGGAACCTGCTCATATTTCTCAAAGAACATAGAGTAGTTACCACGTCCCTGTGTTCTGGAACGAAGGTCTGTAGCATATCCGAACATTTCGGAAAGTGGAACGTATCCACGGATCATCTTACCACCGCCGATATCTTCCATACCTTCGATACGACCACGGCGGGAGTTGATATCACCGATAACATCACCCATGTAATCCTCTGGTGTAGTAACTTCGACTTTCATGATAGGCTCAAGAAGAACCGGAGCTGCTTTCTGCATAGCATCTTTGAATGCAAGAGAACCTGCAATGTGGAATGCCATTTCAGAGGAGTCGACTTCATGGTAGGAACCATCGTATACGTTAGCATATACACCGACTACAGGGAATCCGCCAAGGATACCAGCTTTCATAGCTTCTTCGATACCTTCGCCGACTGCCGGAATGTATTCCTTCGGAATAGCACCACCAACAACTGTGGATTCGAACTTGTACAGTTCTTCTCCGTTGGCATCCATAGGCTCGAATTTAACTTTACAGTGACCATACTGTCCACGACCACCAGACTGTTTAGCATATTTGCTGTCGATGTCTACGGCCTTAGTAATAGTCTCTTTGTATGCAACCTGAGGAGCACCTACGTTAGCCTCTACTTTGAATTCACGAAGCAGACGGTCAACGATGATTTCCAGATGCAGCTCACCCATACCAGCGATAATAGTCTGTCCAGTTTCCTGATCTGTATGTGCACGGAATGTCGGGTCTTCCTCTGCAAGTTTTGCAAGAGCTTCACCAAGTTTACCCTGTCCAGCTTTAGTCTTAGGCTCGATAGCCAGCTCGATAACTGGTTCTGGGAATTCCATGGACTCCAGGATTACCGGATGCTGCTCGTCACAGATTGTATCACCAGTTGTTGTGAATTTGAATCCGATAGCTGCAGCGATATCACCGGAATATACTTTATCAAGTTCCATACGTTTGTTAGCATGCATCTGAAGAATACGTCCAACACGTTCTTTCTTGTCCTTAGTAGCATTAAGTACATAAGAACCAGAATTCATTGTACCGGAGTATACACGGAAATATGCCAGTTTACCAACAAATGGGTCTGTCATAATCTTGAATGCAAGTGCTGCAAACGGTTCTTCATCAGAAGAATGTCTTACTACCGGGTTGCCGTCCAGGTCAGTTCCCTCGATTGGAGGAATATCTGTTGGAGCAGGCATATACTCAAGGATAGCATCAAGAAGTTTCTGAACACCTTTGTTTCTGTAAGCAGAACCACAGCAAACCGGAACAGCTGTACACTCGCATGTCGCTTTTCTTAATGTTGCTTTCAGTCTCTCAACAGTTGGTTCTTCACCTTCAAGATATTCCATCATTAAGTCGTCATCAAGCTCACAGATTTTCTCAATGAGCTCTGTATGATAAAGCTCAGCATCTTCCTTCATGTCTTCAGGAATGTCAACGATGGAGATGTCATCACCTTTTTCATCGTTGTAGATGTAAGCTTTCATTTCGAATAAGTCAATGATTCCTTTGAAATCATCTCTTTTCCGATTGGCAGCTGTAAGCAGATTGCGTTTTTACCAAGACGAGTCTTGATCTGCTCTACTGCACCGTAGAAGTTTGCACCAAGGATATCCATCTTGTTGATGAATGCCATACGTGGTACATTGTAAGTGTCGGCCTGACGCCATACGTTTTCAGACTGCGGTTCAACACCACCCTTAGCACAGAAAACGCCGACAGCACCGTCAAGTACACGAAGAGAACGCTCAACTTCTACTGTGAAGTCAACGTGACCTGGGGTATCAATGATGTTGATACGATGTTCCAGAGCACCTGGCTTCGGTTTGCAGTTCTCTTCCAGAGTCCAGTGACATGTTGTAGCCGCTGAAGTGATTGTGATACCTCTCTCCTGCTCCTGTTCCATCCAGTCCATGGTAGCAGTACCTTCATGAGTATCACCAATCTTATAGTTGACACCTGTATAATACAGGATACGTTCTGTAAGAGTTGTTTTACCCGCATCGATATGAGCCATAATACCAATATTTCTGGTACGCTCTAATGGATATTCTCTTCCCTCTTTAGCCAATGGATTTTCCTCCTATATTAGAAGCGATAGTGAGCAAATGCTTTATTTGCCTCAGCCATCTTGTGCATGTCTTCTTTTCTCTTAACGGATGCACCTGTGTTGTTCATTGCATCTAAAAGCTCATTTGCAAGTCTTTCTTCCATTGTTTTCTCGCCTCTTTTACGAGAGAACATTGTTAACCAGCGAAGAGCCAGTGCCTGACGTCTGTCTGCTCTTACCTCGATCGGAACCTGATAAGTAGCACCACCGATACGTCTAGCTTTTACTTCAAGAAGTGGCATGATGTTGTTCATAGCCTCTTCGAAAACTTCAAGTGCTGGTTTACCAGCTTTTTCTTCGATTCTGGCGAATGCACCGTAAACAATTTTCTGTGCTACACCTTTCTTACCGTCTAACATGATGTTATTGATAAGTTTGGTAACCACTTTATTGTTGTACATTGGATCTGCCAGAACGTCTCTTTTCTGAGTATGTCCTTTACGTGGCACGTTACTTCCCTCCTTAATCATTGTGATTAAATCATCGGTACTCACGCAGATAACTATTGCATGTTCGCACTGGTAAGGTCCTATATTTAACCCGCAACCGGCAGGGTATATGGAATACCGTACAAATTCATAGTTCTAGTCTTCCGTGAATTTTCGATTGATTAATTCCTGCTGTCCCAAACAATAGGATCAGCTCTTAAAATTCTTATGAAACCTTTTTAGAATTATTTCTTTTTCGGTCTCTTAGCGCCGTATTTAGAACGGGCCTGTTTTCTGTTAGCAACACCTGCAGTATCAAGAGTACCTCTGATGATGTGGTATCTTGTACCAGGTAAGTCCTTAACCCTTCCACCACGGATAAGAACAACGCTATGCTCCTGAAGGTTGTGACCTTCTCCTGGGATGTAGCTTGTTACTTCGATTCCGTTGGAAAGACGAACTCTGGCGATTTTTCTAAGAGCTGAGTTAGGCTTCTTAGGAGTTGCAGTCTTAACTGCTGTACAAACGCCACGTTTCTGTGGTGCAGACTGTTCAACTGCTTTCTTTCTTAAAGAGTTGAATGTTTTCTGGAGAGCCGGAGCTGTAGATTTCTTTACAGATGTCTGGCGTCCTTTTCTTACTAACTGGTTGAATGTTGGCATTCCATTTCACCTCCCGATTTATTTCTCCATAGATTTTTCTATGGGGCCTTGCGGTTGCTATTCGTGTAATTACGCGCAAAAAAATTAAACGCTCCTTTTGCACGCTTGCTTATTATATCCCGCAAAACTCGCACTGTCAAGGGATTTCTCGTGAATTTTACAGTATTTTTTCATATTTTTATCATAACCAAAAAATCCTTTCCTCATACACTACATCACCATATTAAACTTATCTGACAATATGCTCCCCCTCCAACCACTTTACTGCCACTTCCCCACTGCGAATCCCAGCGCCGGATAATATTTATTTTGTGTGCATTTGCAGGATGCTTAGAGATACTTAATCTGCAGAAATCTGCGTTATGAGCAGACCGTCTCACGTGTTTGAGCGAAGTTTGCAACGTAGCGAGTTTGAGAGGGCTGCTCATGCTTTTAGCAGATTTCTGCAGATTTATAGCAGTCCTAGTAAATAATGCATTTAAGACAGTTCAGCAGAGTGCGAAAGACAAGGAAGATATCTGCAGGCGTGCTAACGCACGGCAAAGATATCTGACGCAGGATTTCACACTCTGATGGGCTGGATTAAGATGCATTATTTACTAGGACTGCTATAATATCTCTTAGCGTCCGAAACCGCACACAAAATAAGTATTATCCGGCGCGTCCCCTTCACTAACAATTGCATTTCCCCTCCCTTTTATTATAATAACAACTAAAGCAGGCAAATCAACTTGCAGACACACTATAACATTCTATAAACTCAGGAAAGGACACTATAATATATGAAGAAACCCAGCATGATCAGCATCCTTCTGTTTCTGACAGGACTCCTGTGCATCATAGCCCTGATCTTCTTTAACAGGACCACACTGCACCAGATCCTCACCACTGAAAAAGAAGTCGATACAATCTCCGAACAGATCACTGCAAAACACGACGAAGTCAAACAGGCAGTAGACAAGTACACTACCGCCATAGACACAGTCCAGTCAAATATCAATCGCATGAAACAAAACAACAGACAGCCACACAGAAGAAAACCAAGAAAAAGCTGAAATCCCGGAAGAAGCTTCATCAAAGCCTTCTGTATTCAGCCAGAACAGCACCAGTGCCTCTTCTGATTCCAGTGCCAGCGTTTTCTCCTCCGATGCCGAAACAGACGGACATATAATAGGAATCGATCCAGGGCATCAGAGTGAGTCCGTAGATATGAGTGCCCCGGAGCCCAACGGTCCCGGTTCTTCTGAAATGAAAGCAAAATGTACCAGCGGAACTCAGGGAACCTACAGCGGTGTTCCCGAATACCAGCTCAATCTGGAGGTCTCTCTTCAACTAAAGGATGAACTGGAACAGAGAGGCTATCAGGTAGTCATGACACGAACAGACAATGAAACAGCCATCAGCAACATGGAACGTGCACAATATGCTGCTGCACAGGGCGCAGAAATCTATGTCCGCATCCATGCAAACGGCGATGATTCCCATACTGCATCAGGAGCACTGACCATGTCGCCCTCTCAGAATAACCCTTATATCCCACAACTGTTTGAACAGTCTGATCGATTATCCCGGTGCATCATCGATTCCTACTGTGCTGCAACAGGTTTTCAGAACCTTGGAATCCAGTACACTGACACGATGACAGGAATTAACTGGAGCACTGTTCCTGTTACGATCCTTGAAATGGGATTTATGACAAGCCAGAATGACGATCTGAAAATGAATGACGCAGAATTCCAGAAAACAATGGTACAGGGAATCGCAAATGGCATTGACAGCTACTTTGCATCATGATGATATAAGTGTCAAAAAGCATTTTGCCCTTGACTTGATATCTGCGGATTGCTACGCAGCTTCGCAGTTCCCGCAATCCTGATTACAATAATAATTACGAAAGGAAAACCGCAATGAATAAAAAGCCAAATGAAAAACCTATTTTTCTCTATATAGTGATCGGCATACTGACTGTTGCAGTGATTGCACTGGCAGCTGTTTCATTTTTATCACTGAACCATCTCGTCACACTACAGCAAAAAGTACAGACACTCTCCAAAACCGTAGAGGAGATTTCCACTGATGCAAATACCCTTATCAGTCAGGCAGATCAGTTAGATGAATTAAGAGAACAGGAAAGTTCTGTCAAGGCAGCCACCGGAGAAACATCTCCTGCGCAGTCAGAATCCGCTGAACCCTCTTCAGAATCCGAACAGCAGAACGGAACACTTTCCCCTTCCTCCAACAACACATTTACCGACAACACTGATTCCAGCATGGACAATCTCCTGAAACAGGTACAGTCCCTGCTGCCGGCTGATAACGGAACCTGGTCCGTCTATGTCTGCAACCTGCCGAAAGATTCTGAAGGCATGATCAACGATACTCCCATGCAGGCAGCAAGCCTGATCAAACTGTATATTATGGGAGCTGTATACGAAAACTACGATACACTCTCCCAGTCTCACAATGGAGACGAAATTGACAGTAATATTTCAGCCATGATCACTGTCAGTGATAATGATGCTGCTAACACTCTGGTAAACTGGCTTGGAAACGGCGATAACTCTGCGGGTATGGCAAAAGTAAATGGCTTCTGCCAGGAACATGGTTTCACCAGCACCCAGATGAACCGCCTGCTTCTCGCAGGTAAAGAAAACGGCGACAACTATACATCCGTCAAAGACTGTGGAACCTTTTTAAAGCAGATATACCAGACTGTCAACGGAACCCTTCCCGCTTCTACTCTTCCAAACGCAGATGCAATGTATTATCACTTAAAAATGCAGCAGCGTAAAAACAAGATCCCTGCACAACTTCCAGAAGGCGTCGGTACTGCCAATAAGACCGGCGAACTTGACACTGTAGAAAATGATGCAACGATCATCTATGATACAGCCAAAGGAATTGATCTTGTAGTATGCTTTATGTCACAGAATCTTACTGATACCGGTGCAGCCCAAAGCACCATTGCTGCAGATGCACGTGCTATCTACGGATATTATAATGAATAAACACACTCTTCTGAATCTACAGTCTATCCAGATAATTGTCATAAATCAGACAGATATTCGCAACCTCCGCAGGGGACTTACTTGATTCGGTTAAAAGAAGGAGGCACATCCCTTAACGGGTTGTGCCTCCTTCTGCAAATTCAACAGGAAGAATCGTCAATGTCTCAATCACTTCCCCTTTTATTTTCTTTAATAAAAGTTCCACAGCCTTTCGTGCCATATCCGGCACCGGCTGTACAATTGTTTATACCATTATGCCTCTTCAGCTTCCCCCTCTTCATAGGACTTCTCCCATATCTCCGAAAATACTGCCAGCGGACAGTCTGTGAGAAGGCACATGAGAAGGAAACATTCGTATGGATTTACTATGTATATCTCTCCCATTCCACATCGAAGCAGAATATCCTGAATCTCATCCAGAAAATGCTTGTATCTGTTAAAAGGATCATCATCCTCCATTTCCTGGGATACGATAAAGAATTCCAGTGTGATCAGGTCAAAGCGCTCCACCGGGAGTTTGTGGCTTAAAATATTTGTAATCCTCTGCCTGCTGAAACGCTTCTGGCTGAAATGCTTTGCCAGAATGGAGGCAGACATTTTCTTCAGATTGCCCATTTTGTTGATGGGGATTCCGCTGCAGATTACTTTTTCCACATCAGAAGGTGTAATTCTTTCTGCTGTCCACACCTTATCCCCACCTTTTTCCTCTTCATCATGCTGATACAGTCCGGCAATAATCTGCTTCGCATGATATAAAAGCTTTGTAAACTCCTGAAATGCCTGACTTTTCTCAGATATGGGATCTACTCTTTTTGATTTCAGTCGGGCAAGATAATCGATCAGTTTCTCCTCCGTATCAAGGCACAGGTTGCTTCCGTATAAAACCTGAGTATTTTCCACTTCCACAGGAGCGAGTATCTCATATTTTTTCTTCAATTCTTCTGCTTTATGATAACCCTGCTGCGTACTGTAACAATACCAGTAGATCACCTCGTCCGGATTGTAAAAATCAAAATCCTGTTCTTTCAGTACTCTTGTCAGGAAATCCGACACATCCTCTGTGGTCATTTTCAACCCAAACCCCAGAAGAAAAACAGTTTCTCTTTTTACAGATGCCTGATTCAGCCAGTTATTCACCAGTGCCGACAACTTGGTAGAGGTAGGATTCATGGATTTGGGCGTATAGGTTTCCTTAAAGGAATCTACTACGATCTCCTTATACACTTCCTGTGGAACCTCCGAGAAGGGTTCTTCCAGCTCTGCCCTTTCATAAATATATCTCTTCAGATGGTCGCCAAAGGACACCAGTTCCATCTCTTTATATAAATAGTGGAAAATAACATCCGCATCTTCGTCTTCAAAACTGTCCAGGCTTACCACCTGCCGAAATCTCTGTGCCGCCCTTCTGGTAAATTCATACTCCTGTACTTTATCAAACGCAACATTCTGTTCAAAATCCAGATCCTGCATACGGTTCTTCATGCTGCCCCACCTCTCATTTTTTATCTTTCAGATTTTTCATCCATTCTTTCATTCTGCGGACTGTATCCAGCTTCTGTACTTCACAGAGCACGATCGTCACATTATCTCTCCCACCTTTTTGGAGAGCATTTTTAAGAAGATCATTTACGATCTCCGAGATTTCCATATCCTGTGACAGAATCGCCTCTATCTCACTGTCCGAAAGCATATCTGTTACTCCATCTGAACACAGAAGATATCTGTATCCCTCCTTATGCTCGATTTCTGTCACAGAAGGTTCCAGTCTCTGCAGCTCTTCAGGAAGTCCAAGATACTGGGTTAACGGGGCTTTCCCAACTGCCGTACCACCAAAAACATGGTCTGTGGAAATCTGCTGAAGCTTACCACCATCCATAAAATAAATCCTGCTGTCCCCAAGATTGCAGGCAAACATAGACTCTGGTGTAAAGAGGAGCATCGCCATTGTGCTTCCCATGCTCCAAATATGATGCTCTGTTCCATATCTGCATACTGCCTGATTCATCTTCTCACATACATCGTCTATAAAATCTTCCGGCATATCCCTCAGCATTCTTTTATTCGCATTATAAAATTTTCCAAATTCTTCTGATGCAAGAAAGGCTGCAATCTCGCCGCAGCTTTCTCCTCCCATACCGTCAAATACCGCCATTGCCGGTACTCTGTTACCCGAAATAATCTTTGAGCAGATACCCTTTGTTCCTTCATTGTTCACCGGAAGGGATTCCCCAAAACACCAGAAATTATCTTCATTATTTGCCCGGATATTTCCTGTATGGCAGGTATATGCACATTCAATCTGATACATTGCCATTATCTGTCTTTGTTCCTTCTCCCTTCAATGCTTTCAATGAATTGTTCCAGTATTTCTCGCCACGTTTCACGAATTCCTCATTATCTTTTTCGTTATCGTGACACTTTCCATTGGAATCGATCCATCTTATCAGTTCGCCGTCGTTATAATAATAATATTCTGAAGTTTCATCATACCAGATATATGCAAAGAATAACTTCTCTCCCCAGTAGAAATATTCTTCATAAACTCCATCTCCGGATTCTGCCGGATAGACCAGAGCTTTCATGCATTCACTCTCAATATCCAGATTTCCATCTGCCTGCTGAGTGGTCTTTACCCTTCTCAGATATCGCAGAACAGTTCCTTCTGTTCCAACCCAGTCGTAACTGTTCAGATTATCTGTGATAGTTGTTGCCTGCTCCTTGATCGTATCCAGAGCTTTGGAGAAATCTTTGGATCCGGATTTTGTGGAGCTGTATTTCTCATCATCCAGAATTGCGATCGGATTATCCTCCTGTCCTTCCTGAGCATGATCTTTACTTACTCTGTAATAGACGGCGGCCATCATAAGTATCGCTGTACCTGCCACAATTGCAAGCAATGCCCTGCGCAGCAGCTGTTTCTTCCTGCGTCTTCGCTTTCTGGCTTCCACAGCACGCGCAGATCTTATCGCAACTGTTTCTGATGGCGTTTCCTGTGGCTGTATTTTCTGTTCTGCTACAACTGACATTGTTTCTTTATCTGTAAAGCTGCTCGCCGGAACATTGTTTACAGCACGTTTTCTTTTTGCAGCATTCTGAAAATCTGATGTTTTTTATTTCCCCGGGTATTCTGTACTGACGTATTCTGCACTGTACTTTTTCGTACATTTTCGGCATCTGATGTAACATTCTGTGCTGCTCTGCCGTTCTGTGCAATTGCACTATATGATTCTGTTTTATCCGTTCCTGCTTTCTGAACACCGTTTTGTAACTGCCGGATTCTGCCAGATCTTCCATTTTTCAGATCATCCAGCGCACTATAAAGCTCCTCCGGTGTCTGATATCTCTGTGCAGGATCATAAGCACAGGCCTTCATGATAATACGGGCAAACTGTGTTCCTGCATCCACAGGTGCACTCATCTGCTCTCCTGCAACACGCTTATTTAATGCATTTTCCTTATCCCTGTAAGTGATAAACTGTTTTTCCAGACTCATAAATGGCAGTCTGTTATGATTCATCAGCCTGTACAGCACAATCCCAAGAGAATAAATATCTACCCTGCTGTCATATTTCTCACCTTTATACATCTCAGGCGCCATATAAGAGTAAGTACCTTTCTTGGAAAATCCGCTCATGGTTCGCTCAAGTTCACGTGCAATTCCGAAATCTCCAAGCTTAAAATCGCCAAATCTGGATACAAAAATATTCTCCGGCTTGATATCCCTGTGAATGATCTTAAGTTTCCGGCAATATTCCAGTGCCTTACTCAAATCCATTCCCAGCTTTATTACCTCTTTCTCAGTAAGCTGCTTTTCCGCACAGTAATCCATAAAACTTGTCAGATATTCCATCCTTATGGAAATCTCCCATCCAATGACATCCAGATATTCCATAACCTTAAAATCTTCTACAGAGACAATGTAAGAGTTTCCTCGAAAGTATTCCATGGTACTGATTTCCTGAATACATTCCTCAACCAGATTCTGAAAATACTGTCTTGTGGACTGCTCATCCCCTGTTTCAGAACGTACGCTGTTCAACTCGCTCTGGCTTCCAGGTATATTGATGATCTTGATAGCAGAATAGAAAGATTTTCCACGTTCTGTTCTCTGTGCCTTATACACCTTTCCAAAAGAGCCTTCGCCGATTTTCTCTATGATTTTCCATTCCGGCCATGCTGAAACCGGAAGTTCTTTATCCATATTGCACCTCCATTTCTGTTCAATTTCTATTTCCTTCCCTGTCCCGGTCAATGCTTTTTACAAGCTGTTACCGGAAACAAAAATGTATATTTATCATAACTGTAAAAATACTTCACAGTTCATTACCTGCTCATAATGTACTGGTATTATAACACAAAAAGCAGTTTCTTTGTATTTTTCTCTTTTTTCGGCAATGGAATGTTCCGGAAAATAAAAGAGAACTACCTCGCCGGCAAAATCTGTCGGCACAGATAGTTCTCTTGTGAATTCATATCAAATCAGTCCGGATAAGTTATCTACTCCGTTGGATCATTCGTTGTCTTCTGCATCGTCTGAAGCCTGATCATCAGCATCGTCTTCAGCAGCCTCTTCTTCATCAGATTCTTCAACATCGAATTCTTCGTCTTCCGGAAGTTCTTCATCCATTGTGATCATCTCATCATCTTTGATTTCTTCATCTTCCGTAAGTTCTTCGGCTATATCTTCAACCTTTACTTCCGGTTCAGGCATTGTGCTGTTGAGTCTTACATCTCTGTAGCGTTTCATACCGGTACCTGCAGGAATCAGTTTACCGATGATTACGTTCTCTTTCAGACCGATCAGCGGGTCAACTTTACCCTTGATAGCGGCTTCAGTCAGAACTTTAGTTGTTTCCTGGAAGGAAGCGGCTGACAGGAAGGAGTTTGTAGCAAGAGATGCCTTGGTAATACCAAGCATAACCTGTTTTCCATCTGCAGGCTGTTTGCCTTCTTTTTCCATCTGCTCGTTAACGTCCTCGTATTCAAGGAAGTCAACCAGTGTTCCAGGAAGGAATTCTGTATCTCCGTTATCTTCGATACGGATTTTCTTCAACATCTGACGAACGATAACTTCGATATGCTTATCGCTGATCTCAACACCCTGGAGACGATATACACGCTGTACTTCACGGATCATATAATCCTGAACTGCACGTACACCCTTAATTCTCAGGATATCATGCGGATTTACGCTACCTTCTGTAAGTTCATCACCTGCTTCAAGGATCTGTCCGTCTGTGATCTTGATACGGGATCCGTATGGAATAAGGTAAGTCTTGGATTCACCTGTTTCCTGATCTGTAACGATAACTTCACGTTTCTTCTTAGTGTCATTGATAACAGCAACACCAGGAATCTCTGTGATGATGGCAAGACCTTTCGGCTTTCTTGCCTCAAAAAGCTCCTCGACACGAGGAAGACCCTGTGTGATATCTCCACCGGCAACACCACCACTGTGGAAAGTACGCATGGTAAGCTGTGTACCTGGCTCACCGATAGACTGAGCAGCGATGATACCGACAGATTCACCAACCTGTACCGGCTCGCCGGTTGCAAGGTTCGCACCGTAACATTTCGCACAGATACCAACTTTACATTTACATGTAAGGATTGTACGGATCTTAACTTTCTCGATAGATCCGCCTGTCTGGTTGTCCACGCCTTCTTTCATGATGCGGGCAGCACGTTTCGGTGTGATCATATGGTTGGCTTTTACGATAACTTCGCCATCTTTATTCTTAATTGTCTCACAGGAGAAACGACCTGTGATACGCTCCTGAAGTCCTTCGATCTCTTCTTTACCATCTACAAAAGATTCTACATACATACCTGAGATCTCATCTCTGTTTTCACAGCAGTCTGTCTCACGTACGATCAGATCCTGAGAAACGTCAACCATACGTCTTGTCAGGTAACCTGAATCGGCTGTACGAAGAGCTGTATCGGACATACCTTTACGTGCTCCATGTGCAGACATGAAGTATTCCAGTACGTCAAGACCTTCACGGAAGTTTGACTTGATAGGCAGCTCGATGGTGTGACCGGTTGTATCGGCCATCAGTCCTCGCATACCTGCAAGCTGTTTGATCTGTTTATCGGAACCACGGGCACCGGAGTCAGCCATCATGAAGATGTTGTTGTATTTATCAAGACCGTTCAGAAGGGCTTTGGTAAGCTCATCGTCAGTCTTCTTCCATGTCTCAACAACTTCTTTGTAACGCTCTTCTTCAGTGATAAGACCACGTTTGTAGTTCTTTGTGATAAGGTCTACTGTATCCTGAGCCTGTTTGATCATCTCCGGTTTCTGCGGCGGAACGGTCATATCGGCAATGGCAACAGTCATGGCTGCACGTGTGGAATACTTGTAACCTGTAGCTTTGATCGCATCAAGAACCTCAGCAGTCTTTGTAGCACCGTGAGTATTGATAACTTTTTCAAGAATCTGTTTCAGCTGTTTCTTGGCTACCAGGAAGTCAACCTCAAGAAGAAGTTCATTTCCCGGAACACTTCTGTCTACGAAACCAAGATCCTGTGGAAGGATTTCGTTAAACAGGAAACGTCCAAGTGTAGATTCTACTGTACCGGTCAGAACGGATCCGTCCGGCATTGTCTTGCTGCAGCGAACATGGATTCTGGACTGCAGTGTGATCACTTTATTCTCATAAGCAAGGATTGCTTCGTTTACGCTCTTGAAGAACTTGCCTTCACCCTTGTTTCCAGGTCTTTCCTGAGTCAGATAGTAGATACCAAGTACCATATCCTGTGAAGGAACGGCTACAGGACCACCATCAGAAGGTTTCAGCAGGTTGTTCGGTGATAACAGAAGGAAACGGCACTCTGCCTGTGCTTCCTGTGAAAGCGGAAGATGTACGGCCATCTGGTCACCATCGAAGTCAGCGTTGAATGCGGTACAAACCAGCGGATGCAGTTTGATCGCTTTACCTTCTACAAGGATCGGTTCGAATGCCTGGATACCAAGACGATGCAGTGTAGGCGCTCGGTTCAGCATAACCGGATGTTCTTTGATAACATCCTCCAGAACATCCCATACAGCAGGCTCCAGCTTCTCAACCATTTTCTTGGCGTTCTTAATGTTGTGTGAAGTTCCGTTGGCAACAAGCTCTTTCATAACGAAAGGTTTGAACAGCTCAATGGCCATCTCTTTCGGAAGACCACACTGATAAATCTTAAGTTCCGGTCCTACAACGATAACGGAACGTCCGGAATAGTCAACTCGTTTACCGAGAAGGTTCTGACGGAAACGTCCGGATTTACCTTTCAGCATATCAGAAAGGGATTTCAGAGCTCTGTTTCCAGGACCTGTTACAGGACGTCCGCGACGACCGTTGTCGATCAGGGCATCAACAGCTTCCTGAAGCATACGTTTCTCGTTACGAACGATAATATCCGGTGCACCTAATTCCAGAAGTCTCTTCAGACGGTTGTTACGGTTGATGATTCTTCTGTAAAGATCATTTAAGTCAGATGTAGCAAAACGTCCGCCATCCAGCTGAACCATAGGACGAAGATCCGGCGGGATTACAGGGATCACTGTCATGATCATCCACTCAGGACGGTTTCCAGACTCACGGAAGGATTCTACAACTTCCAGACGTTTGATGATTCTGGCACGTTTCTGGCCTGTAGCATCTTTTAATCTTTTTCAGTTCAACAGAATCTTTCTCAAGATCAATTGCCTCAAGAAGCTCTTTGATGGATTCTGCACCCATACCTACACGGAAATCATATCCATAAGCCTCACGTGCATCCTGATATTCTCTCTCTGTAAGTACCTGTTTGTACTGGAGTCCGGAATTAGCCGGATCCAGTACGATATAGTTAGCAAAGTAAAGAACTTTCTCCAGAGTTCTCGGAGAAATGTCAAGGATCAGTCCCATACGGGACGGAATTCCTTTGAAATACCAGATGTGGGATACCGGAGCAGCCAGCTCGATATGTCCCATACGCTCTCTACGTACAGAGGATTTGGTAACTTCTACACCACATCTGTCGCAGACAACACCTTTATAGCGAATCTTTTTGTACTTTCCACAGTGGCACTCCCAGTCCTTGCTCGGTCCAAAGATTCTTTCACAGAAAAGTCCGTCTTTCTCCGGCTTTAAGGTACGGTAGTTGATGGTCTCAGGTTTTAAAACCTCGCCTCTTGACCACTCTCTGATTTTCTCAGGGGACGCCAGTCCGATTTTGATGGCATCGAAAGTCATTGGCTGATATGTTTCATTGGCGTTAGTTGTTTCTGCCATGTATTCTTTCCCCTTTCTTACTCTTCGTCATTGTCTTCAAGAGCCTCATCCAGCTCAATGAAGTCATCCTCATCTTCATCCTCGTCAATGTCAACGAGTTCTTCTCCGTCAAACTCCTGCTTTGTATAGCCATGTTTGCCGTAGTCTTCTTCTCTGTCATGATGTCTTCTGGAATCTCCCTCGATGACAGAACGAAGGTCTGTGTCACCGTAATCTACAGATTCAAGAAGATGTACTTCTGTATTGTCATCCTTGAGTACCTTCACATCCAGACCAAGAGACTGAAGTTCTTTTAAGAGAACCTTGAAGGATTCCGGAATACCCGGCTCAGGAATATTGTCACCCTTGATGATTGCTTCGTATGTCTTAACACGACCAACAACATCATCGGATTTTACTGTCAGGATTTCCTGCAGTGTGTAGGATGCACCGTATGCTTCCAGTGCCCAAACCTCCATCTCACCAAAACGCTGTCCACCGAACTGTGCTTTACCACCCAGTGGCTGCTGTGTTACCAGAGAGTAAGGACCTGTAGAACGTGCATGGATCTTATCATCAACCAGATGGTGCAGTTTCAGATAGTGCATGTGACCAATTGTTACAGGACTGTCGAAATACTCTCCTGTACGGCCGTCACGCAGACGCACTTTACCGTCTCTGGAAATCGGAACACCCTTCCACAGTGCTCTGTGGGCTTTGTTCTCATCCAGATACTGCATTACATCCGGTGCTAAAATGTCTTTGTATTTCTCGCGGAACTCTTCAAAGTCTTCTGTGTTTACATAGTCGTTTGCAAGTTCCAGTGTATCCTGGATATCATGCTCGTTTGCACCCTGGAAAATAGGAGTTGCAACGTTGAATCCAAGTGCTTTCGCAGCAAGGCTTAAGTGAATCTCCAGGACCTGTCCGATATTCATTCGGGAAGGCACACCCAGAGGATTCAGCACGATATCAAGAGGACGTCCGTTCGGAAGGAATGGCATATCTTCAACAGGAAGTACACGGGAAACAACACCCTTGTTACCATGACGTCCGGCCATCTTATCACCAACGGAAATCTTTCTCTTCTGTGCGATATAGATACGTACGGACTGGTTAACACCAGGTGACATCTCATCGCCGTTCTCTCTTGTAAATACCTTGGCATCTACGATAATACCGTATTCACCGTGAGGTACTTTCAGAGAAGTATCACGTACTTCACGTGCTTTCTCACCAAAGATTGCACGAAGAAGTCTCTCTTCTGCCGTAAGCTCTGTCTCTCCCTTAGGAGTAACTTTACCAACAAGGATATCGCCGGCACGTACTTCAGCACCGATGCGGATAATACCACGCTCATCCAGATCTTTCAGTGCATCGTCGCCCACGCCAGGAACATCACGTGTGATCTCTTCCGGTCCCAGTTTGGTATCACGGGCTTCGCATTCATATTCTTCAATATGAACAGATGTATAAACATCGTCCATAACAAGTCTTTCACTGAGGAGTACCGCATCCTCGTAGTTATAACCTTCCCATGTCATGAATCCGATCAGCGGGTTCTTACCAAGAGCAAGTTCTCCGTTTGCTGTGGAAGGACCATCTGCGATAACCTGTCCTGCCTCTACGTGCTCACCCTGGAATACGATTGGTTTCTGGTTGTAACAGTTACTCTGGTTACTTCTCAGATATTTAGTCAGATGGTAATCATCTTTTGTACCATCATCATTCTTAATGCTGATATCTGTAGATGTGGAACGAAGTACAGTACCAGATTTCTTTGCAACTACGCAGACACCGGAGTCAACTGCTGTCTTCACTTCCATACCAGTACCAACTACCGGAGCCTCTGTTGTCAGAAGCGGCACAGCCTGACGCTGCATGTTTGATCCCATCAGCGCACGGTTGGCATCGTCGTTCTGCAGGAACGGGATCAGGGCAGTAGCGACGGAGAATACCATACGAGGAGATACATCCATGTAATCAAACATATGACGCTCATACTCCTGAGTCTCTTCACGGAAACGACCGGATACATTCTTATGAATGAAATATCCTTCTTCGTCCAGAGGCTCATTCGCCTGTGCTACATGGTAATTATCCTCTTCATCAGCAGTCATATATACAACCTCATCTGTTACACGAGGATTCTTAGGATCTGATTTGTCGATCTTGCGGTATGGTGCCTCAATAAATCCGTACTGATTGATTCTTGCATAAGATGCAAGAGAGTTGATCAGACCGATGTTAGGACCTTCAGGTGTCTCGACAGGGCACATTCTTCCGTAATGGGAGTAATGGACATCTCGAACCTCGAATCCGGCTCTGTCTCGTGACAAACCGCCAGGTCCCAGGGCGGAAAGACGTCTCTTGTGTGTCAGCTCACCAAGAGGGTTGTTCTGATCCATAAACTGTGACAGCTGGGAAGAACCGAAGAACTCTTTCACTGCTGCAGTTACAGGTTTAATATTAATCAGGGACTGTGGAGAAATATTCTCTGTATCCTGAGTTGTCATTCGCTCACGAACCACACGTTCCAGTCTGGAAAGACCGATTCTGTACTGGTTCTGAAGCAGCTCACCTACCGCACGTATACGACGGTTGCCCAGGTGGTCGATATCATCGGCATTGCCAAGGCCATATTCCAGATGCATATTGTAGTTAATAGAAGCAAAGATGTCTTCTTTTGTGATATGCTTCGGGATCAGATCATGGATATCTCTGTGGATTGCTGCAATCCTGTCTTCTAATGTGTCATTTTCTTCCAGAATGTTTTCGAGAACAGGGTAGTATACTGCTTCTGTAACACCGATGCTCTTTGGATCTTCGATTTCCGGAAGATAGTGGCGGATATCAACCATTAAGTTAGAAAGAACCTTGATTCTGCGGTCTTCCTCGCCAAGGATCCATACATATGGAACAGCGCTGTTCTGGATGGTATTTGCCATTTCTTTTGTCACAACAGTTCCTTCTTCTGCCAGGATTTCGCCTGTAGAAGCATCAACAACATCCTCAGCCAGTCTGTGACCAACGATTCTTCTGTTGAGGTGGAGCTTCTTGTTAAATTTATAACGTCCAACTTTCGCAAGGTCATATCTTCTCGGATCAAAGAACATTGCATTGATAAGGCTCTCCGCACTCTCAACTGCAAGCGGCTCACCCGGACGGATTTTCTTGTATAATTCAAGAAGACCTTCCTGATAGTTGGTGGATGTATCCTTTGTAAAACTTGCAAGGATCTTTGGCTCTTCACCGAAGAGATCAATAATCTCTGCATTGCTTCCTACACCAAGTGCTCGGATCAGAACAGTGATCGGAACCTTTCTTGTTCTGTCAACACGTACATAGAAAACATCATTAGAGTCTGTCTCATATTCCAGCCATGCACCTCTGTTCGGGATAACAGTACTGGAGAACAGTCTCTTACCAAGTTTATCATGCGCTATTGCGTAATAGATTCCAGGGGAACGTACTAACTGGCTGACAATTACTCGTTCTGCACCATTGATGACAAAGGTACCTGTAACAGTCATGATCGGTAAATCTCCCATGAAAATCTCGTGTTCGTTGATTTCCTCTGTTTCTTTGTTAATCAGTCTCACTCGAACCTTCAAAGGTGCGGCGTAAGTTGCGTCACGTTCTTTACACTGTTCGATAGTATATTTCGCATCCTTCTCGTCAAATGTAAAGTCGATGAATTCCAGGCTGAGCTTTCCGCTGTAGTCCGCGATCGGAGAAATATCATCAAAGACTTCCCTAAGTCCTTCATCAAGAAACCATTTATAAGAATCCCTCTGGACTTCGATCAGGTTTGGCATTTCCAGGACTTCTTCTTGTCTCTGGTAGCTCATACGCATGCTTTTTCCAGTTTTTACAGAACGAATTCTGTTTTTTTCCATTGACGTTTCACCCCTGTTTTTTCTTTAAATTTATTATAACTTGACCCTTTTTGCCAAAAGACATAAAGGCACATCTTGCCATAATATAGCATTCTTCACTATAGCACAGCAAGTTGCGCCTGTCAATCACTTTTTTGATATTTTTTTAATTTTTTCAAATAATTGCAACAGTCACTATTTCGTTACTGTGAACGGAGCGAACAGTAACGCTATTTCTTCGGGATTTTACTGTTTCTTACGTGGATACGATTTGAATATCCATTTCCTTCAAAACGATTGCCTTTATAACTGCTGATATGAGAACGGATAAATTCCGCCGCATATCCTCTGTTGCTGCGGAAGGAATTTCCGTCTGCCGAAATCCCCTTTGATCCGGCAATTCGCAGACCTGATTTTTTATTGGAACCACAGACATTTCCCTGCACAGAAGAATGATTGCTTCTTATATTGAGTTCAATTCCATTGATCGCATTTTCAGAAACAAAATTATCCGCTACCATTGCTGACTCACATCTCTGCAGAAGAATTCCTCTTGCCTTATTTTTAAAACTGTAATTGCCATCAACCACACTCTTATCAATACATTTTACAAGTATGCCATTTGCCGCACTGGTACTGACTCTGTTGTGTTCAATACGGCTTCCTGCTGCAAGCCCTGAAGCCAGAATCCCATCTTTCATAAATCCGGAGACTGTATTTCCGTAAATCCGGCAGATTTTCTGTGAAGCCTCTGTTCCGACTGCATAAATCCCATATCCGTTTCCGCCGGAAAGATTGTTATAGGAAACTCTGATATTGCTTCCCTTGGCAACACTGATCCCCACATTGTTGTAGGTATGACTATCAGAAAGTCTGACTGTGTTCCCCCTGCATGAACAGTCTTCTGCAAGGGAAAATTTAATTCCGTCGCAATTTCCGCTGATCGTATTATTTCTGGCTGTAACTCCGCGAATAATATATCTTCCCGCCGGAATTCCATTGGTCGTCGGATTTGCTGTATTCTCAGGATCATCATCTTCAGAAGGAATAGTTTCTCCTGCTGAGCCCAGAGATACCTCGCCTGTGATCCAGATTCCATATCCATTCCATTGTTTGCCATCTATTACGGTTGGTTCCAGAACTGTGATCTGATTATCAGCGATCAGAATATTCTCTGCGTACTGATTTCCCTCCGGAGATACTTCCTGACCGCTGACAGTATGTGCATTTCTGGTATAAACAGAACGCACATAAACACCACCGCCCACATTTGTCATGGTATTTCCCGTCACAACCGTATCCTGATAATTCAGGCACCATATTGCTCTCTTTTTCAGATTATTAAACCGGTTGTTACTGATCGTGATATTTTTATACGGTTTATCAAACATCATGCTGTGGCTTCCAATGCCGGCAAATACATCTTCAAAGGTATTATCCTTTATCACAATGTTCTCACAGACACTTCCGTCATATGGAAGATATCCCGGGAAAATTCTCGGCATACAGGCATCCAGCTGGATACATTCCTGTCCGCCGCCTGTAAACTCTTTCCAGTAGCCCCTGAACGTACATCCTGTAATTTCTGCATTCTTCACTCCTGCAAGTTCCAGAAAATGCGATTTAAGGTTATTAAGAAATGTAACATTCTTCACTGTAACATTCGTAGCATGACCGATCCTAAAACCTACAAACCCTCCAGGTCCCCCCTTGTCTTCCACACATTCATAGTTTGAATCCCAGGTTCCGCCATCGATAGTTATATTACGGTATCCCTCGTATCCGCCTGCAGATTTCTTTGTATCGCCAAGACGGAGCAGGATTTCTTTTCGCGGTGAAGTCTTTGTTATCGTGGCACCCTCTGCATATAGATAGATATTGCTGTACATATGCAAAGTTCCCGTAAGTGTATAATTTCCGGGTGGCACGATAACTTTGCACTGCTTTTCATCCGTTGCCTTGTCCCTGGCCTGTGCCAGCAGTGTATTTAACTTTACAGTAATATCCTCTCCATCCTGCACATTCAGCACAAGTTCCTGCATATTTTCGCGGAACTGATCCGCATCCTCCGCAGAAAAAGTTTCAACGTCTCCATCACTGAAACCGTCGTCATCCCCAAATTCATTCTCTTCAGTTTTCTCTGCCGACTGCGTATCCGGTATTGACACATCTCCAAAAGTCTCTGAATCTTCTGATGAATCTTCAAACATCTGTCCTTCTTCCAGTTCAGCCGCCTGTACCTTTACACCTGCATATGGAGTCAGGCAAAGCTGGGCTGCAATGATGATACCAAATATGACTGCCGTTTTTCTTTTCATCATAGTCTGTAATCCTCCGGCTCTGTAAAAAAAGCAGGAATACCAGTGGCATTCCTGCTTGCAAATCTTCTATATATAATAGGAAGATAATTATTTAAGATTAACCTTAGCGCCTTCAGCTTCAAGTTTTGTTTTGATATCTTCAGCTTCTGCTTTGGATGCGCCTTCTTTAACAACCTTAGGAGCTCCGTCAACCATTTCTTTAGCTTCTTTAAGACCTAAGCCAGTTACTTCACGAACAACTTTGATAACTTTAACTTTGTTTGGTCCAACTTCTGCAAGTTCTACATCGAACTCATCTTTCTCTTCTGCTGCTTCTGCTGCTCCAGCTGCTGCTACTACAACACCTGCTGCTGCGGATACACCAAACTCTTCTTCACAAGCTTTTACTAAGTCGTTTAATTCTAATACAGATAATTCTTTGATTGCTGCAATAAATTCTTCTGTTGTTAATTTTGCCATTTTAAATTCCCTCCATATAATATTATTTAATTCGGTAACTCTTCAGCATCCTCGTGGATGGTGATTTTCGAATAGTTACTAGATTCGTTTTATGCCTCTGGCATCAAAAATTATTCAGCTGCTGCTTCAGAGCCGTTTTTCTCAGCGATCTGATTAAGCACACGAGCGAAGTTTGTAATCGGAGACTGGATGCTTCCAAGCAGTTTGCCGAGAAGTTCTTCTCTGGACGGGATTCCAGCCAGTGCCTGAATACCTGCCTGATCGTTGTAGTTTCCTTCAACGATACCTGCAACTAATTCTAAAGCCGGTGCTTTCTTTGCGAATTTATCAAGGATTCTTGCAGGAGCAGTTGCGTCTGTAGCAGAGATTGCTATAGCGTTTGTTCCATGTAAGTGCTGGATAAGTTCTTCGCACTGAGTACCTTCGAATGCACGATGCATCATTGTGTTTTTGTATACTTTGTATACAACACCAGCTTCTCTTAATTCCTTACGTAAAGCAGTATCCTGTTCAACTGTAAGACCGCTGTAGTTAACAAGTACTACAGATTCTGCATCTTTCACGTTGTTGATAATTTCGTCTACGATTGGTTGTTTAAGTTCTACTTTTGCCATGAAATGGTACACCTCCTTATAGATTTTGTATACCGCTGCAAATGAGTAAATAAAAAGCCTTACTGTCTGGCAGTAGGGCTTGCGTAATCTTACATAAAAATATAAAGAATACTTAGTCCTCGGTAGGCGTTTACAACTTATGCCTTGCGGCACCTACTGTCTTCGGCAGCGTTCTGGTATAAGATAGCATATGAGATTTGAGTTGTCAAGAGGTTTTTTCGGTTTTTGTTGATTTTTTCATTAAGGGACGCGTAAGCAGGATTCTCTTTTGGGGTTCAGTTTCGGGAGCAGGAACTCTAAGGCCTGCAAAATCTGCTAAGTGCATGAAAAAAGAAGGCAAAACTCGCCTGCGGCTCAGACAGTTGCCTTCTTTTTTCATAACGCAGATTCCGCAGGCCTAAGAGTTACTACACTCCCTGCAAGATTCACCCCAAAAGAGAATCCTGCTTACGCTGGTAGTTGGAAAATTGTCGTTACTGTTCACACACCACTGTCCCGCGAGGTGTTTTGGTCATGAATATGCCAAAATCCCGAGACATACAAGCCAAAATTCCATTGCCGCAGGCAATCTGGAATGGATTTGGGCTACGGTTACTGTGAACGGA
>ENA-OQOA01000169-OQOA01000169.1-human-gut-metagenome-genome-assembly--contig:-NODE-169-length-35502-cov-4.398049_pt1 | contig 35502 bp, 31 predicted proteins | sample MGYA00242633_ERZ504888 | MGnify/ENA primary metagenome ERZ504888 (study PRJEB26092, sample SAMD00036372) | human gut metagenome | host: Homo sapiens | study: EMG produced TPA metagenomics assembly of...
ATCAGCATCGCATCGCCAAAGCTGAAGAACCGATATTTCTGCTCGACAGCCACCTTATAGGCGGCCATCGTCTTTTCGTAGCCATACAGCGCCGACACCAGCATGATGAGGGTGCTTTCGGGCAGATGGAAGTTGGTGATAAGGCCGTCGATGCAGTTGAACTTGACACCGGGATAGAGGAAGATGTCGGTGTTGCCGCTGCAGGCTTTGATCTCGCCGTACTTGGCGGCGACGGCTTCCAGCGTGCGGCAGCTGGTGGTGCCTACGGCGATGACACGATGGCCTGCGGCCTTGGTATCATGGATGAGCTTTGCAGTCTCCTCGCTGACGGAGTACCACTCGCTGTGCATCTTGTGGTCGGCGATCTCGTCTTCCTGCACGGGACGGAAGGTGCCGAGGCCGACATGGAGCGTCACCTCGGTGATGTTGACGCCCTTGGCGCGGATGGTATCCATCAGCTCTGGCGTGAAGTGGAGGCCGGCTGTGGGAGCGGCAGCGCTGCCCAGCTCCTTGGCGTAGACGGTCTGATACTGGCTCTGGTCGTCCAGCTGCTTGGTGATATAGGGCGGCAGAGGCATCTTGCCGAACTCGTCCAGCTTCTCGTAGAGGGTCTCGGTGTCATAGTAGAAGGTGACGAACTTATTGCCGTCTTCCAGCGTCTCGTCCACGATGGCCGTCAGGCTGCCGTCGCCAAAGCTGACCTTGGTACCGGGCTGCATCCGCTTGCCGGGCTTTGCAAGGCACTCCCACTGGTCGCCCTTCACCTGCCGCAGGAGCAGCAGCTCGCAGACAGCGCCGGTGGGCTGCTTGATGCCCACGATGCGGGCGGGCAGGACCTTGGAGTTGTTGACCACCAGCAGGTCGCCCGGCTCGAGGTATTCGGGCAGGTCGTGGAAGATACGGTGCTGGATGCTGTCGTCTTTCTGGCTCAGGACCATCAGGCGGGCCGCATCACGGGGAGACGCAGGCTCCTGTGCAATGAGCTCTTTGGGTAAATCATACCAAAAATCTTTTTTTAACATAGTTAGCATTTGCCTTTCCGATGATTGACACGAATGCCGTATCAATGTTATCATAAAATCTGTATAGCGGTATCTATTATATTGCATAGACGTCTGCTTTGCAAGCGGAGTCTTATGCAAATTGGCTTTTTTGAAAGGAAAGGTGCTGGAAATGGATAAACAGTATAAAGTGGGCGTCGTCGGCGCCACCGGTATGGTAGGCCAGCGTTTTGTTACTCTGCTCGAAAATCATCCCTGGTTCAAGCTGACGACTCTGGCCGCTTCCGGCCGGAGCGCCGGCAAGACCTATGAGGAGGCTGTCGGTTCCCGCTGGGCCATGACCACCCCGATGCCGGAGAGCGTCAAGAAGATGGTGGTGCTGGATGCATCCAAGGTGGAGGAGGTCGCCTCTCAGGTGGACTTTATCTTCTGCGCCGTCAATATGCCGAAGGACGAGATCAAGGCTCTGGAAGAGGCTTACGCCAAGGCAGAATGCCCCGTCGTCTCCAACAACAGCGCAAACCGCTTCACCCCGGACGTGCCGATGGTCGTGCCTGAGATCAACGCCGACCACATCGACATCATCCCCGCTCAGCGCAAGCGCCTGGGTACCAAGCGCGGCTTCATCGCCGTCAAGTCCAACTGCAGCCTGCAGAGCTATGTCCCTGCCCTGCACCCCCTGATGAAGGATTTCGGCGTCAGCAAGGCTCTGGTCTGCACCTATCAGGCCATTTCCGGTGCCGGCAAGACCTTCGACCGGATGCCTGAGATCATCGACAACGTCATCCCCTACATCGGCGGCGAGGAGGAAAAGAGTGAGCGTGAGCCCCTCAAGCTGTGGGGCCACATTGAGGGCGACCACATCGTCAACGCCGAGAAGCCTGTCATCACTGCCCAGTGCTTCCGTGTGCCTGTCTCCGACGGTCACACCGCCGCTGTCTTCGTGAGCTTTGATAAGAAGCCCAGCAAGGAAGAGATCCTCAAGGCCTGGGCCGAGTTCCGCGGCCCCGCACAGGAGCTGGACCTGCCCAGCGCACCCAAGCAGTTCCTCCACTACTTCGAGGAAAACGACCGTCCCCAGCCCAAGCTGGACCGCAACACCGAGCACGGCATGGCCGTCTGCATCGGTCGTCTGCGTGAGGACACCCTGTTTGATTACAAGTTTGCCTGCATGAGCCACAACACCCTGCGCGGCGCTGCCGGCGGCGCAGTGCTGCTGGCTGAGCTGCTGGCAGCCAAGGGCTATTTTGACTGATCTGCGCGCTTTTTGAACTTCAACGCGCTGCAAAGGAGTTTTTTGCTATGAAGAATCCTGTTTTTATTGGTGCGGGTGTTGCCATCATCACCCCGATGTACGAGGACGGCAGCATCAATTTCGATGAGCTGGGCCGCATCGTTGAGGATCAGATCGCCCGCGGCACCGACGCCATCGTCATCTGTGGCACCACCGGCGAGTGCTCTACCATGACCGACGAGGAGCAGCTGGCCGCCATCAAGTATACCGTGGACCTCGTGAACCATCGTGTGCCTGTCATCGCCGGTGCCGGTTCCAACGATACCGACCACGGCTGTGCTCTGGCTGCAAAGTCTGCCGCCTGCGGCGCAGACGCTCTGCTGCTGGTGACTCCCTACTACAACAAGACCTCTCAGGCTGGCCTTGTCGCCCACTTCACCGCAATGGCAGAGGCCGGCGGCATTCCGGTCATCCTGTATAACGTGCCTTCCCGCACCGGCCTGAACATCGCCCCCGAGACGGCCAGGGAACTGAGCAGGCACCCACTCATCAACGGCATCAAGGAAGCCTCCGGCAATATCGGCCAGGTGGCAAAGATCGCGGCCCTCTGCGGCGACGAGCTGAACATCTACTCCGGCAACGATGACCAGGTGGTCCCCCTGCTGTCCCTGGGCGGTAAGGGTGTCATCAGCGTCGTCTCCAATGTCAAGCCTGAGCTTGTTCACAACTGCTGCAAGGCATGGTTCGATGGTGATACCGCCAAGGCCCGCGAGCTGCAGCTGGAGATGCTGCCCCTGTGCGATGCGCTCTTCTGCGAGGTCAACCCCATCCCGGTCAAGTACGCCATGAACGTGCTGGGCTGGGAGGCCGGTGAGTGCCGACTGCCCCTCGTGGAGCCCGGCGACGCACACAAGGAGCAGATCGAGCAGGCTCTGCAGGCTGCAGGTCTTATCAAGGAATAAACGATTTTATGTGCAAATGCCCGGCGAGACAGATCTCCGGGCATTTGCCGTATGATAAAAAAGAGGATCATAACAATGACGGATATTATCATTCAGGGCATCGGCGGCCGGATGGGCCATGTGCTGTGCGAGATGATCGCCCAGCGTGAGGATTGCCGCGTCGTGGCCGGCATCGACATGAAGGACGGCGAGATAAACGGCATTCCCGTGTACGACAGTCTGGACAAGCTGGACGGCAAGGGCGACGTCGTCATCGACTTCAGCGCTCCGGCAGCGGTCGAGAAGGCTCTGCCCTACTGTGAGGCTCACAAGCTGCCCATCGTGGTCTGCACCACCGGTCTTTCCGAGGAACTGCAGCTGAAGCTCGTCCAGCTCTCCCGCAGCATCCCGGTGTTCAAGAGCGCCAATATGTCCATGGGCATCAACGTCCTGTCCGAGCTGTGCAAGCGTGCATCGGCCATTCTTGGCGCAAACTACGACATCGAGATCGTTGAGCAGCACCATCACAACAAGCTGGACGCTCCCAGCGGCACGGCTCTGATGCTGGCTGACGCCATCAACGAGGAGAACGACGGCGCATACCATTACGTCTATGACCGCTCCGCCGTCCGCCAGAAGCGCGACCCCAAGGAGATCGGCATCAGCGCCGTGCGCGGCGGCAGCATCGTGGGCGACCATGAGGTGCTGTTCTGCGGCCCGGACGAGGTCATCACCCTCCGCCATACGGCATATTCCCGCAATATTTTTGCAAATGGCGCAATAAATGCCGCCGTTTATCTTGCAAAAAAGGAGCCCGGCCTGTACAATATGAGTAACATGATCGCAGAGATGTAAGCTTTTCTGCGCATGGCATCATAAGGCACGGTATCGTGCGTCAGGAGACGAGCCTATGGCCAAGCACGCAAAGCACGCAGTCCCTCCCCGCCGTCGGCGTTCCGCCCAAAAGCACACCTCACATAAGGGCGTCACCCTGTACACACTGGGGGTCCTGCTGGTGGCTGTATCGGTGCTGCTCTCTCTGCGCTTCTGGCCCCGCCGCATCGTGGATGCAGTTCCTCCGGCAGCGGAGGTGGAGTCCCCTGCTGTTTCGGAGGAGCTTGCCGTGCCTGAGCCGCAGCCTGTCGTCACGACATTGCGCTTCTCGGCTACAGGGGACAACCTCATTCATGCGCCCATCTATTCGCAGGCCGCCCGGCGGGCTGCAGAGGGCGAAGGATACAGCTTTGATTACTGCTATATGAATCTGCTCGATTTCTATGCACAGCAGGACATCAACTGGATCAATCAGGAGACGCTCTGCAGCAAAGAGCTTGCGCCCTCTACCTATCCCTGCTTCTCGACCCCCGGCGAGTGCGCCGAAGCCCTTTACCGGGCAGGCTTCCGGGTGTTCAGCCTCTCGAACAATCACACCTACGATAAGGGAGCTGCGGGCATTGCCGCCACCCTCCGATTCTGGGAGACGATGCCCGAGGATGTGATCACCACCGGCCTGTGGAAGGGCGAGGCGGACTATGGCCGCATCCCCATCCAGACAGTAGACGGCGTAAAGATCGCGTACCTTTCCTACACCGAGCACACCAACGGCATCCCCCGGAACAGCAAGATGACCGCAAACATCATCTACACCAGCCAGCAGGATGTCATGGAACAGCAGGTGCGGGCGGCCCGGCAGGAGGCCGATTTTGTGGTAGTCGGCGTACACTGGGGCGTCGAGGACAGTCACAACATCACACAGGCGCAGCGCACCTTAGCTCAGTCTCTGGCCGACTGGGGCGCGGATGTGATCATCGGAACCCACCCGCACGTCCTGCAGGACGCCGAATGGCGCACCGCAGCCGATGGACGGAACGTATTTGTGGCCTATTCGCTGGGAAATTTCCTGAGCACCCAAAGCAAGCCTGACCAGCTCATCGGCGCGGTCCTGACGTTGGAACTGGAGCAGACCACCGAGCCGGACGGCAGCGTCCATTGCGCGGTGCGCGGCCCGAAGCTCCATGTGACCGTGACCCACTATGACGCCGGAAAGTCTAACGTCCGCACGTATCTGTTCCGGGATTACACGCCGGAGCTTGCACAAGCCCATGGCGTCCGCGCCGCGTATCCTTCTTTTGGGTACGATTACATCCGCCAGACGGTACAGACCTACATCAACAGCGAATTTTTGGAGCTTGCATAAAGCTTGTATCAGAGCGCCCGATGGGCAGAATGGAGTGTTTACTATGTACGGTGTATCCAAAATCAATATTGAGCCGAGCCTGATGATGATCAGTGTGCAGGATGCCGAGTTCAAGGGCAACACGATGGCACGTTATCTGCAGATCTTCGCCGACACTGGCGTCGTGGTGGATATGATCAGCCAGAGCGCTCCCCACGGCACCAGCATGGACTTCAGCTTCACGGCATCCAGCAGCGACCTGCCGCTGGTCATGAAGGCCATCTCTGCGGCAAATCTGGACAAGGACGCCAAGGCTTCTCCCCTCATCAGTGTGGGCTACTCCAAGCTGAATCTCTTCGGTGAGGAGATGGTCACCAGCTGTGGCGTCGCCGCCCGCGCCCTGAATGCTCTGGCGATGGCAGGCATCGAAGTTCTGCTCATCACCACCAGCGATTTGGACATTTCCCTTCTGGTCCGTTCGGAGAATGAGGACGCAGCCTATGAGGCCCTGAAAAAGGCTTACGAACTGTAACAACGATATTTTAAGCAGCACCCGTGTCTGATAAAACAGGCATGGGTGCTGTTGCAGCAAAAGACCCGGCGGGTCTCCCCTCTGCGGAGAGGAACCAGCCGGGTCTTTTTATTTTATCATTATCAGAAGATTTACAGGCTCACCTTGTGGTAGACCTTCTTGCCCTTCTTGATGACGATGCCCTTGGACAGCTGCTCAGCAGTGAAGCTGACCGTGGGAGCAGCGACCTTCTCACCGTCCACCAGAACACCGCCCTGCACGACGAGACGGCGGGCCTCACCGTTGGAAGCAGCCAGACCGGCCTTGACCATCAGGGTCAGGATGCCGATGGAGCCGTCGGTCAGGTCAGCCTCGGTCAGCTGAGTGTTGGGCATATGCTCAGCATCACCGGCAGCACCGCTGAACAGGGCGCGGGCTGCATTCTGGGCCTTGGTGGCCTCCTCTTCGCCGTGGACCATCTTGGTCAGCTCGAAGGCGAGGATCTCCTTGGCCTCGTTGAGGCGCTGGTCCTTCCAGGTGCTCATCTCGTCGATCTGCTCCAGCGGCAGGAAGGTCAGCATACGGATGCACTTCATGACATCCGAATCGCCGACGTTGCGCCAGTACTGGTAGAACTCGAAGGGGCTGGTCTTGTTGGGGTCGAGCCAGACGGCGTTGCCGGCGGTCTTGCCCATCTTCTTGCCCTGAGAGTCGGTCAGCAGGGTGATGGTCATGGCATAAGCATCCTTGCCCAGCTTGCGGCGGATAAGCTCGGTGCCGCCCAGCATATTGCTCCACTGGTCATCGCCGCCGAACTGCATGTTGCAGCCGTAATGCTGGAACATGTAGTAGAAGTCGTAGCTCTGCATGATCATGTAGTTGAACTCGAGGAAGGACAGGCCCTTCTCCATGCGCTGCTCATAGCACTTGGCGCGCAGCATATTGTTGACAGAGAAGCAGGCGCCCACGTCGCGCAGCAGCTCGACGTAGTTCAGGTTCAGCAGCCAGTCGGCGTTGTTCAGCATCAGAGCCTTGCCGTCAGAGAAGTCGATGAACTTCTCCATCTGCTTCTTGAAGCAGGCGGCGTTGTGGGCGATGTCCTCCTTGGTCAGCATCTTGCGCATATCGGTGCGGCCGGAGGGGTCACCGATCATGGTGGTGCCGCCGCCGATGAGGGCGATGGGCTTGTTGCCTGCCATCTGCAGACGCTTCATCAGGGTCAGGGCCATGAAGTGGCCGGCAGTCAGACTGTCGGCGGTGCAGTCAAAGCCGATGTAGAAGGTGGCCTTGCCGTTGTTGATGAGGTCGATGATCTCGTCATCGGTGATCTGAGCCACCAGGCCGCGGGCCTTGAGTTCTTCGTACAGAGTCATAAAAATTTCCTCCTGTTTGTCGGGCAGAGGGAAAATAAAACACCCCCTGCCAAAATAAATTTGGCAGAGGGCGATAAAATTCGCGGTACCACCTCTGTTTGCCGCCTCTTCACAGAAACGGCCTCACGAGTGCGCACCCCAGAGTAGAGTGACACTCCTGCGTTTGTAACGCTCGCACGCGGCACAGCCTACTATTCGTTCAGCCTGCGGCTCAGGGACGTATTTCGCCTGCGTCTCTGCAGCCCCTTTCACCAGCCGGGGCCTCTCTGGGCAGAGCGCATCAGGGTACTCGGTTCCCATCTTCGCCTTTCAACGAGATTCAGTTTAGCACATCCCTGCCGGAATGTCAAGCGCTGGCTTTTTCTTATTTTTCTGCGTTCCGGCCCAGCATTTCCCGGGCATTGGCCAGCGAAAGCTCTGTGACATGGTCGCCGGAGATGAGGCGGGCCAGCGCCTCTACACGGCCATTCTCGTCCAGCGGGTGTATCTCAGTATAGGTACGCTCGTTCGTGATATTTTTCTGGATAAGCAGATGGCAGTCGGCCAGCGCAGCGATCTGCGCCGTATGAGTGATGCAGAGGATCTGATGGCCCTCGGCGCTCTGACGCAGTACCTCGCCGATACGGCTGGCTGCTTTGCCCGATACGCCGCTGTCGATCTCGTCGTAAATAACGGTCGGCACGGCATCCTTATCAGCCATTGCGTTTTAATGGCAAGGGTAATACGGCTCAACTCACCGCCCGAGGCGATCTTTGCCAGAGGCTTCGGGGCTTCGCCGGGGTTTGTGGAGATATAGAACTCGATGCTGTCCTGCCCATGGCTGGCCAGCGGCCCGCGCGAATGACGAAGCGTCATCCGCACACCCGGCATGTTCAGGAAGTCCAGCGTGCCAGAGATGCGCTTGTTCAGCTCATCAAAAGCTTTCAGACGGGTCTGGGTCAGAGCTTCGGCCTTTTCCCGCGCAAGGGTGTAAAGGCGGCGCTGCTCTTTCTGCAAGTGCTCTACCCTCTCCTGCGAGGACTGTATCATCTCAAGTTCTTTCCGCGCCCGTTCGCCAAAGGCAAGGATGTCTTCCACCGTGTCGCCGTACTTCCGCCGGAGCTTATAGATAAGGTCGATGCGCTGCTCGATCTCGTCCAGCTCTGCGTCGTTGGTGTCGTAGGCGTCCAGACGGCCAATGAGGTCTGCGGCGACGTCCTTTGCGGTGTAATAAAGGTCGAGCAGCTGGCCCGCACCGGAAGACAGCTCTCCGTCGAGCTGTGCCGCTGCGTCCACAGCGTTGGAGGCTTCGCCCAGAAGGTCAACAGCTCCCGGGGCCTCGTCGTCGCCCGAGAGCAGCGCATAACACTGTGCGATACGGTCCCGGATGGTGGAAGCATTTGCCAGCACTTTGCGGCGGCTTTCCAGCGTCTGCTCCTCCCCTGCCGTCAGGCCGGCATCGTCGATCTCCTGCACCTGATAGCTCAGCAGGTCGATACGGCGCTGCTTTTCGCTCTCGTCGGTTATCATGGCGTCCAGCGTCTTTTTGACGCCGACCAGTTCCCGGTAGATAGCATAATACGCCTGATATTCAGCACTGTTCTGAGCGTAAGCATCCAGAATGCCTTCATGACGGGCCGGGTTCAGCAGACCCACGGAGTCGTGCTGACCGTTGATGTTGATAAGCCCGCCGCAAAGCTCCCGCAGGACGGCGGCAGTGGCCGGCATCCCGTTGATACGGCAGGTGCTCTTGCCCTCGGCGGTAATCTCACGGCTGAGCAGCAGGGCCTCCGAGCGCTCATAGCCTGCCTTTTCGAGGCTGTCGAGAACAGCAGGCGGCACGTCCTCGAACGCGGCCCGGATGACGGCCTTGGCCGCGCCGGTGCGCACAAGATCCTTGGAAGTGCGGTTGCCCAGAATGGCGTTGATGGAGTCGATGAGGATGGATTTGCCTGCGCCCGTCTCACCGGTCAGGACATTGAGCCCCTTCTCAAAGTGGACATTGGCTTTCTGGATAACTGCAACATTTTCGATTTGCAGGCTGCTCAGCATAGTTTCACTCCCGCGTTTATTTCTGCCCGATATGACGGGTCAGTTCCGAACAGATGGTCTTTGCGTCCCGCTCCGAACGGGCCACGATAAGGAATGTATCGTCGCCGGAAAGCGTACCGACGACATTCTTCCATTTCAAGGCGTCGAACACCTCACAGGCAGCGTTCGCCATGCCGGAGTAGCACTTCACCAGCACGACATGTCCGGCAAAATCCACCCCCAGCACCGACTCGTGGAATATCGTCTCGAACCGGCCCTGCATCTTGGGGTTGAGGCTTTCGTTGTGGCTGGAAACGTAGCGATAGCCGTCGGCGGTGGCAGCTTTGACGAGGCACAGCTCCCGGATGTCCCGGGAAATGGTGGCCTGTGTCACCTCGAAGCCCTCCTGGCGCAGATGATCGAGAAGTACCTCCTGTCGGCTGATGGGATGCTCCTGAATGAGGCGGAGGATCGTCTGCTGACGTTCCGTCTTGCCTTTTGCCTCAGCTGGATTGTTTCGGCCCATATTCCTTGCCTCCTCTTGTTATTATCTCCGGCTGCGCAGCTTCTGGTCGATGGCCTGAAACTGGTCTGCCCTGCTGAAGGTGACGAGCTGTACGATCTGGTCAGAGAGGCGTATCTCCGCCGTCGAGCCGGCACTGAGCGGATATTCCGCTGCGCCGTCGCAGCTCAGGAACACTTCGTTGTCGATGACCTGCCCCACACAGATGTTTATTTTGCGCTCCTGCGCAAAGACCATTGCGGGGCTGGTCAGACTGTGGGGACAGATGGGAGTGACGACGATGCCCTTGGTCTGCGAGTCCAAGATCGGCCCGCCGGCCGCCAGCGAATAGGCTGTAGAGCCTGTGGGGGTCGCCACGATGACGCCGTCACCACGGTAATGCTCTACAAGGATGTCGTCGCAGTAGATGCTGAAGTCGATGGCCTGCTGCAGACGGCCTTTCGTCACGACCACATCATTGAGGGCATGGCCTTCCCAGCCATCCTCGCCCAGCACCCGCACATAGAGCAGCATCCGGCTGTCCAGCATATATTCTCCCCGCACCAGAGCGGCGAGTTTTTCTTCCATTTCATCCACCTCACAGGTGGCGAGGAAGCCGCAGCGTCCGATGTTAATGCCAAGAATGGGTTTTTGATATTGCAGCGTAAAATTTGCCTCATGCAGGATGGTACCGTCGCCGCCGATGGTCAGGATGACGTCGGCACGCGGAAGGCATTCTTCCAAAGGAAGGTACTGTACACCTTCCACGTAGCAGGACTCTTTCAGGTCGTCCCGCATCAGGACGACAGCTTCCTGCATCAGCAGGAGCTGCGCTGCCCGGCGGGCAGTGTCGGCAGCCTGTTCCTTTCCGGGGTTTGGCGAAATGTAAACAGTCATAGGGCGGTTTATTCCTCCGTCTCCCAGCAGATTTACTTGTCCAGAGAACTGTGGCTTGCCGCTACGACCTGCTCGGCGACAGAGTCATCCAGCACACCGGGCTGCTCGCTCTTCTGGACGAACATCAGGTACTCGATGTTGCCCTCAGGGCCTTTGACGGGGCTGAAATCCAGTCCGCGCACGACGAAACCGTTTGCAGCGGCATAGCCCATCGCATTGTGGAGAACTTCGCGGTGGGTGGCAGGGTCGCGGACGACGCCGTTTTTGCCCACCTTCTCGCGGCCAGCCTCAAACTGAGGCTTGACGAGGCAGACGCCCATTGCGTCGGGCGTCGTGATGGCCTGCGCCACCGGGAAGATATGATGCAGCGAGATAAACGACACATCCACGCTGAAAAACTCAATAGGCTCTGCCAGCATGTCCAGCGTGACATTGCGGATATTGGTGCGCTCCATGTTGACGACGCGCTCGTCGGTGCGCAGGCTCCATGCCAGCTGACCGTAACCGACGTCCACAGCATAGACCTTGACCGCGCCGTTCTGCAGCATACAATCGGTAAAGCCGCCGGTGGATGCACCAATGTCCATACAGACCTTGCCGTTCGGCGTCAGAGGAAAGCACTGCATTGCCTTTTCCAGCTTGAGGCCGCCGCGGCTGACATAGCCGATGTCATGGCCTCGCACCTCGACCTTGGCGTCTTCCTTTATCATCTCACCAGCCTTGTCCACCTTCTGCTCGTTGACAAAAACGACACCGGCCATGATGAGGGCTTTGGCGCGCTCACGGCTCTGGATCATGCCGTGCTGCACCAGATATTGGTCCAAACGAATTTTCAAAGTGTTTTCTCTCCTTTCGGGTCTGCTTCCCGCACGGCCTCGGCCAGATGTGCGGCATCCAGCCAGGTCACCTGTTTGATTTGAGGCACCGTCGCATGAGGCAGACACAGCTCCCTCACGGCACGGTGGATATACCGGCCCTGCCAGCCTGCATCCTGCAGGGCGCGGGCAAGATGTTCGCCGATGCCGCCGCAAGCCACACACTCTTCGGCCATCAGAACGACGGGATAGGAAGAAAGGTCATGGATCAGTTCTTCCTCAAACGGGAAGATGCGCACCAGCTTATAAACATCGCAGGGGATGCCCTCTTTGGCCAGCATCTCTGCCGCTGCAAGAACATCTTCTACCTCGTCGGCGTAGCTCACCAGTGCGGTCTTTGCGCCCGGCGCGGAAACGAGCTTATCGTATTCTTTGCCTGAGCAGCCGTATTTTGCCAGAGCTTTGCTCTCTCCGCCGCGGGGGTAACGGATGGCCCGGGGACCCTGCATCTCATGGCTCAGCAGGATGGGAAGCCAGTGCCGCAGTTCTTCGTAGTTTGAAGGCGAATAGATGGGCATTCCGGTCTGGCTGAGAAAAGCCGGGTCGTAGATGCCCTGATGTGTCTCACCGTCTCCGGGGACGAAACCTGCACGGTCCACCGCGAAGACGACATTTTCATGCAGAAGGTTGACATCATGGATGATCTGGTCGTAGCTGCGCTGCAGGAAGGTCGAATAAATGCAGACCACCGGCAGCATCCCCTTGCTGGCCAGACCGGCTGCAAAGGTCACGGCATGCTGTTCGGCCATGCCGACATCGAAGAAGCGCTCCGGATGGGCATGACTGAAAAATTGCAGACCTGTGCCGTATTTCATGGCGGCAGTAATGGCACAGAGGGTCTTGTCGGTGTTTCCGGCGGCGCTGAGCGTCCGGCCAAAGGCACTCGAGAACGACTCTGCCGGAGCGACCTCGGGGTCGGGGATGCTGGTCGGGTCGAACCTGGAAACGCCATGGTAATTGCCGGGGTTCGACTCAGCAGGCGCATAGCCCTTGCCTTTCTTCGTCACGACATGGAGCAGCGTCGGCCCGGGCTGAGCACAAACGGTCTGGAAAATGCGCTCCAGTTCCGGCTCGTCGTGGCCGTCGATGAGGCCAAAATAGTGAAAACCCATATCCTCGAACATCGTGGAATGGCACATGGCCCGGCGGATCGCTTTTTTGCTGTTCTGAAGAGCGCTTTTGATGGGCGCTCCGATGACAGGCACACCGTTCAGGAAGCTGTTGACATTTTCCTTGGCCGTAAAATAGCCGTTCGTGGTGCGCAGATGGCCCAGATAGCCTGCCAGCGCACCGACATTATGGGAAATGGACATTTTATTGTCGTTGAGGATGACCAGAAGATTGTCCAGCTTTCCGATATTGTTCATTCCCTCGTAGACCATGCCGCCGGTGAATGCACCGTCGCCGATGATGGCCACCACATGGCCCGGCTCCCCTTTCAGCTTTTTGGCCCATGCGATGCCGATGGCAACAGAAAGGGCCGTATTGCCGTGTCCGGCGATAAAAGCATCATGGGCGCTCTCATTGGGATTCGGAAAGCCCGAAAGGCCGTCCAGCTTCCGCAAGGTGCCAAAGCGCTGATACCGCCCGGTCAAGAGCTTATGGGTGTAGCACTGATGTCCTACGTCAAACACGAAAGCATCCTGAGGAGTCTCAAAGACACGGTGGAGTGCTACCGTCAACTCGACCGCACCAAGATTGGAGGCAAGATGACCGCCTGTTTTGGATACGCTGTCCAGCAGAAACTGACGGATCTCGCCGCAGAGCTGCTGGATCTGCGCGCTGCTCAAGCGCTTCAGGTCACGAGGCTGTGATATATTCTGAAGCAATGAAGGATGCATAAAATGACTATCCTCCTCACATTTCAAATTCCGGATGTTTTTTGATTAGACAAGGTGCATGGGATACAGGCAGCCGACCACGATGCCGACGACCATGCCGGCCATGACCTGCAGGGGCGTATGGCCGACCATCTCCTTCAGATGCATATTCTGCAAAAACGGAGAGTTCTTTTCGCTGATGTCGATCCACTCTTCGATCATCTGGTTGAGCACCTTGGCCTGCTCGCCCGTCTCGTGGCGCACGCCCATTGCGTCGTGCATGGTAATGATGGCGACCACACTGGCCACGGCAAAAATAGCCGAGCTGACTCCCTCGCTGCGGGCTGCGGCAATGACCATCGCACAGACGGTCGCGCTGTGGGCACTGGGCATACCGCCGTCGCCCCACATCCGCTCGAGCTGGAACTTGCCCAGCAGGATAAAGTTGATGATGGTCTTAAGTACCTGTGCAACGAACCAGCCCATGATGGAAACGGTCAATATCTCGTTGACCGAGAACAATTCTTTGATAAATTGCATAGTTTGTTCACCTTCTTGAATTTTATCGCAATCCCACAGCCAGCGTCTCAAAAAGCAGCGCATTTGCGACAAGTAGTCCTGTGTGATCTCTGAGACGATTTCGGCGCAGAATGCGGCCGGCTCAGCTGCGGCGGTTCAGCAGTGTGCGGGCCAGCTGCTCCAAAAACGCACTCTTTTCGCCGAATGCGTCGCGCAGCGCTGTGCAGGTCTCGTCATTCAGCTTTTCCGCCAGCTGCATGGCACCGTCAACGCCGAACAGGGTGACAAAAGTCGTTTTGCCGTTTTCGCTGTCGCTGCCAATGGGTTTGCCCAGCTGCTCGGCGGTCCCGGTCACGTCCAGCACATCGTCCACGACCTGGAACACGAGACCGATGCCATAAGCATATGCTTCCAGCGCCTTACGCTGGACCTCGTCGGCCTGTGCTGCGGCACCGCCCATCTGGATGGCTGCATTGATGAGTGCGCCGGTCTTGTGGCGGTGGATGAGACGGAGCTGTTCCTCGGCAGCGGCAAGCGCCTCGTATTTCAAATCGAGTTCCTGACCGTACACCATGCCTCGGCTGCCTGCCCCTGCGCCCAGCGCCTGTGCCGCGTGGACACAGACAGAAGCGGGAGCAGGCGCACCGGCGACTGCCTCGAAAGCCTCGGTCAGCAGGACGTCACCGGCCAGCATCGCGGTGGATTCGCCGAATGCCTTGTGGCAGGAGGGCTTGCCGCGGCGCATATCGTCGTTATCCATGCAGGGCAGATCATCGTGGATGAGCGAATAGCAGTGCAGCATCTCGACTGCGGCTGCAAACTGCTCAGCTGCCTCGGCATTGCCGTGGAGCATATCACACACGGCCAGCACCAGCACAGCGCGAATACGCTTGCCGCCGCCCAGCAGGCTGTAGCGTGCTGCGCGGCAGACGTCAGATCCCTCAGGAAGATAGCGCTCGCACGCCTGATTCAATGCCTTTTCTGCACGGGCCAGATATTCGTCATACTGTTTTTTATACTCTGCGCTCTCCATAATGGTTCCTCCCTGCAAGCTGGTTGCTTTTATTCTTCTGATTCGGGGTTCGCCTTTTCGCTGCGGGCGGCGTCGATCTCCTCCATTTGGAGAGACGCTTTTTCCAGCGCAGCATGGCAGTATTCCATCAGCGAAGCCGCTTCTGCGTAGAGCTTGACCGACTCGGAAAGGGTCGTCTCTTCGCTCTGCATCTGGCTCAGGATCGTTTCCAGACGGGCCATGCCGTCTTCAAAGCTTTTGGGTGCTCTCATTCAGTTCCTCCACGGACATGACCGTACATTCTGCTGTGTGCGCTGCACCGCGCAGGGTGAGCTTATCACCGGCTGCAAGAGCGTCTGTACTGCACAGCCTGCCTTTGCTGTCGTATATAATCGCATAGCCGCGCCCCAGTACCCGGTAGGGGCTGAGCGAGTCGGCCAGCGCAGCGGCGTGGCGCAGCTGCGCCTGTCGCTGCTGAATGCAACTCTGTGCGGCGGCCTTGAGTTTTTCTTGCTTCACGGCAAGCTCTGCCTGCCCACCGGTCAATTTCCGACGGGTCATATCATAGGAAAGCTGCTGCTCAGCCATCATCAGACGACCAGACGCTGCATCCAGGCGGTTCTGCATCGCATTCTGGCAGCTCTGTTCCAGCTGGGACAGCACCCGCAGAAGCTCTGCACGGTCCGGCACGGCTAATTCTGCCGCAGCCGACGGGGTCGGCGCACGGCGGTCCGCCACAAAGTCCAAAATGGTAAAGTCTATCTCATGCCCGATGGCGCTGATGAGCGGCACTTTGCAGCGGTAGGCCGCCCGGGCGATGACCTCGGCGTTGAAGACCCAGAGGTCTTCCCTGCTGCCGCCGCCCCGGGCTACGATGATTTCGTCTGCCCGGCCGCTTTTGTCCAGCTTTCCAATGGCATCTGCGATCTGCTGCGCCGCTTCAAAGCCCTGCACATTGACCGGGCAGAGCAGGAGTTTTGCCGCAGGCCAGCGCCGACCAATGACATTGCGAATGTCCTGCAATGCCGCGCCGGTCTTGCTGGTGACGACGCCGATGCATTTGGGATACGCGGGCAGCGGCTTTTTGTGCTCTGCCGCAAAAAGTCCCTCCTGCTCGAGCCTGGCTTTCAGCTGCTCAAAAGCAAGCTGCGCCGCACCGATGCCGTCCGGGAACATTTCGTTGACATAGATCTGAAATGCGCCGTCCCGCTCATAAAGAGTAGCACGGCATCGCACGACTACCTTCATGCCCTCTTCCGGGCGGAAGCCCAGCCGCCGCGCATCCGAGCGGAACATCACCGCTTTGACACTGGCACTGGCGTCCCGGAGAGAGAAATAACAGTGGCCGCTGCGGGCGTTCTGTACGAAGTTTGCGATCTCGCCCCGCAGTGCCAAATCGAACAGGATGTCATTTGCATCCAGCAGCGTCTTGACATACTGGTTCAGGGCCGAGACAGTGATCACTTCAGCCATAGCCCGGCCTCCCGTGCGGCGAGGATAGACACGCCGATGGCGTTGTCACTGGAATACTGGCCGGGTACGAAATACACCTGCGGGAGGCGCTGCTGCACCCAGCTGCGGATGATGTCACTGCTCATGACGCCGCCTGCACAGACCACAGCAAGCCCGGGATATTCCTTCTGAGCCGCTTTGGTCATCTTGACCACGGTATCTGCCACGCAGAGCAGGCAGTACTTGCAGACATAGGCAGGGCTTTTACCAGCTGTCAACAAAGCATTGCACTGGTTTTCCAGCCCGGAAAGGCTGCATTCCATGCCGCGAACGCTGGATCTCGGTTTTATCGTCTCATCACATTCCGCGGCAAGACGAGAGACTTCGACGCCAGCCGGGAATCCAAAGCCCAGCTTGACGCCCACACGGTCCACAGCTTGTCCGGCGTAGAGGTCGGAGCTGGTCCCCAGTGTCTCGATATGCTTCACTTCATCGCAAAGAAGCAGGTCGGTCGTGCCGCCGGAAATGTGGAACAGCAGTGTTTTCTCGCGGAAGAGCTCTTCACCTTTGGCCGCAAACAGTGCCGCCGCCGCATGGCCCTGCTGATGGGTCGTGCGGATGAGCGGGATGCCCCGAGCCAGCGCGAACGCCTCGGCAGCGCTGACGCCCGCCAGAAAACAGGGCATATAACTGCCCTCTACCGGGCGCGGCTTTTTCCGACACACCTACGGCGCTGATTTGGGTCAAGTCAAACTCGCTGCCCAGTTCTGCCAGCATCTCGGGCAGGGCGACTGTGTGATGAAAAAGGGCGTCGCTCTGGCGCAGGCCCAGCTGGCCCTCCTTCACCGGAAGGAAACGCTTTTTTGCGCAAACAACCTCTCCGGCTGTATTAAAGACGGCCAGAGAGGTTGCATAATTGCTGGTGTCGATGCCCAGCGTATAGCTGCTCACAGCTGCTCAGGCTCTGCGTCCAGACCCTGCTCGCGTGCCACCGTACCCAGCAGGCCGTTGACGAACTGATAATCCTCGTCTGCGCCATACTTTTTGGTCAGCTCGACTGCCTCATTGATGACGACACCAGGCTTTTTCTCGTCGCCGTACAGCATCTCGGCCAGACCCAGACGGAGCACCGTCAGGCTCACGCGGGGCAGACGCTCCATCGTCCAGTTGCGCAGATGGGCGCTGATGAGGTCGTCCACCTCTGCGGAATGCTCATAATAAGCCCGCAGCAGCCGCTGGCCAAAGACATCCACCGGATGCTCTTCATCGCACTCGTGGTGGTTGTCCAGAGCCTCCTGCAGGGGGATGTCACCAAAGGTCTGAGAAAATGCCAGCAGAAATGCATTTTCGCGTGCTTCACGACGGGGCAGAATATTTTTCCATAATGTTCCTCTCACAGCGGCAAGGCCCTCCCTTTTGCGGGAAGGCCGGCCGCAATTTTCTTTTACGTTTTGTTTCTCGGCTCAGGCCTGCGGCTCAGCCGCCGGGGCCAGACCGGCAATGACGAGGTCAACGCGGCTGACCGTGACATTGGTCATGTTCTGGACGGCAGACTTGACGTTTTCCTGCACCTTTTCGGCCACAGCCGGGATGCGTGCGCCAAAGGCTGCTACAATTTCCAGAGTGATCTCTGCCGTGCCGTCCCGCATCTCTACGGTAACGGGCGACTGGACGTTGGCGCGCTCGAGAAGGTCTTTCACCTTCCGGTTCTGCTTGCCGCAGGACACCTCTGCCACACCCTCGATCTCCAGCGCTGCACAGCGGGCGATCTTGCCGATGACCTCTGTGGAGATCTGCAGACTGCCGCCTTTAAGATCCATGTTCTGTAAATCCATTCTATGGCCCTCCATCCAAAATGAGCGTATGCCCATTTTATTTTATGCGTTCTATGCAAAGAGAGGATCCCCTTTGCAAAACCTTTGATGTCATTATACCATTTTCTCCGGTTTTATACAACACCTTACTTTACTTCCACCACAGTAATATTCTGCGCAGTCACCTCGCTCTTGCTGAGCACGATGTCCCGTATCTGGGCCACCTGTGCTGCCGTCAGCGCGTCGCCGGAGGTCATCACGGTCAGATCAGCCCGGCCGGACTGCAAAAAGCAGAGGCAGTCGGAAAAGCCTTTCGCCTTGACCAGCGTTTCTATCTCATTTTCTGCGTTGAGGTCTTCGAGGTTGGAAGTCAGCTGCTGGGTATAACCTTTTTTCTCCTCGGCGGAAAGGCCCGAAGTCTTGAGGGTCTTCTGGATCGTGTCCATCGCTTCATCGTGAGCTTTCTGGCGCTTGAGACGGGCTTCCTCAAAGAATTTCGCTCCTGCATCGTTGGCCACGCTGACGAGCTGGGCCTCCCCATAATTCTTGTTGGCACTGGATACCGCTTCAGCCTCCGTCATCAGCCCGTCGGTAACGGGTGCCGCCACAGGCTCACCCTCCACAGCCACCGCCGAGACGTTGACAGCCTCTTCATCCACGCCGATGCCGGTGCGGGCATACTGCCAGTTAAGGTATACCGCCACGACCAGCGCGGCCGCAAGGGTCAGCGCTGTGACCCTGCGTGTGTTTTTGGTGATAGCTCTCATTTGTGTCTCCTCCTTGCATAACTTATGTTTCATCGCTGCAAAAAATCATTCCCGGCGCTGCTCTACGCAGATGCGGTTGGACGGGACATCCAGCAGCGCCCCCACCAGCTCGGTGATGCGGGCGGCGACCCGGACATCTCCCCCGCCTCGCACACCACGGCCACCCCGCACACTCTGGGGGCGCAGACCGTTTGTGCCAGCGCGGTCCCGTCGTCCAGCAGCACATGGGTCTGTTGTTCCTGGGTCTGTCCCGAGAGCGTGTCCAGAGCATAGATGGTCTCCTCTCCGCTTTCCAGTGTTACCATCACGGTGGTCTTTCCTGCGCCCTCTACCTGCGCGATGAGGTCGGAAAGCTGCTGCTCGAGCTGCTGGCGGTAGACGTTGTCATCCGCCGGGGCGGCGCTTGCTGCGGCGGTCTTCTCTGAAGGGGTGAACAGCTCCGACAGCAGGATGAGAAGCATGGCCGCTGCGCCCAGCAAAACCGCCAGCCGGGCGCGGTTTTCCTTCTGCGCGAGGTCCTTCAGCCGCGAAAAAAGCTCGTTGTTCATGGCACATCCTCCCCGCGGGGGCTGTTCCATTTGATGCATTTCGGTCCCAGCTGAAGCTGTCCTTCCAGCAGCGCTTCTATTGCTCGCTTCTGCGAGGCAGTGACGGCGTCCTGAGGGACGATCTGTACCTCAGCTGCTTCCACACCCTCAGCGGTCCGGCTCAGAATGATATTCAGCCTGAGCGAAACGCCCGCCTCGCTGAGACAGCGTTCTTCGAGCGTACGGGAGAGTTCTTCTGCCGTCTGTGCCAGAACAGCATCCTCCAGACTGCCTACCGAGACCGCCGGCACCTGCGGCAGTTCCAATGCGGTAAACTGCGCCTTTGCGCCGGGCAGAGCATCCGCAAAGACTACTAGAATATATAGCCCCGCCACCGCTTTTATGCACTTCTGCCCCCAGCCCTGCCCGACAAAGCGGGAGAGCAGCTCGGCGCAGATACAGGCCGTACAGAAGACTGCTGCTGCCCGTTCCAGTGCCCGCATCATGAACCACCTCCTACGATGAACAGCAGGGCCACCCCTGCCGCCGCCAGCCCGAAGAAAAGCGCCACCACCGCTGCCATACAGCGCACTGCCTCGGCAAAACAGTCGAATAATGCGCGGCAGCGGGAGATGCCAGTGAGACTGCAGAGCAGACTGCATCCCATCAGAAGAGCCAGCTGTATCATCAGCCCCAGATAGAGCGGCACGAACTCCGCACCCAGCACCGACAGAGCTGCCAGCCCCAGCCCGCTCTTAAGGAGCTGTATCCCCGCGAGGATGGATTCCGATGCACTGCTGAGGGTCTGCCCGATGATGGGGACGCTCCCTGCCAAAAGCTGGCCGGTACGGAGCGAAAAGCGGTCCAGTTGGAATGCCGCAGCCCTCTGCAGGCCCAGCAGTGCCACCAGAATCTTCCCGGCCCAGCCCAGCGCCTGACGGAGCGCACTGCCGACGCCCTTGCAGAAAATGCCGAGGGCTGGTTCAGAGCTGACGCAGCAGGCCATGCTGAGCATCAGATAGCAGTGGAGCAGCGGCTGAACGAAGGTTGCTGCCAGCTGAGCCAGAAAGCAGAGTGCCGTCAGCAGCGCTCCGCTGGCCGCACTGCCTGCTGCTCCTTCCCCTCCCATCGTGAGGACACCGGCATAGACGGGAAGGAACCCCAACAGAAAGCTGCGCCAGCTCTCCACCTGTTCACAAAGCTTCTGGGCTTCTTCCAGCAGATTCCCCCAGAGCAGGACGCCGCAGCCGCCTGCCGCCACCAGATCCAGCAAGGCCCCATCGGTGCATTCCCCGGCGAGGAGCCCCAGCACCGCTGTCAGCGTCAGGAACAGGAGCACTGACGTATAGCGACTTGCTGTCTGGCGCACCAGTGCGCCGAAGGATCGGGGCAGAAAGCTTTTCAGTGTTTCCCACGGTGAGGATGCCGCCTTTTCGAGGTCGATGCGGCTCTGCTGCAAATAGGGCTCCCAGAGAGAACTGCCCGGCAGAGATGTGCTCGAAGCAGCCATCGCCGCCGGGGCCGCGAGTGCAAGGCTCGTCCACAAGAACAGTATTGCCAGACTCAAACGGAAAAGCTTGTCTCTTTTCATCCTGCGATGCTCCCTATCTTCTGGCCGATCTCTTCCAGCAGGGGCCACGCTGCCGCAAGCACCAGCACCCGGCCGGCCAGTGCCGTACACCACGCCAGCGATTCAGCTCCCGCCTCCTCGCAGAGCGAGTGGGCGTAATCGGCCAGCAGGATGACACCTGTACACCGCAGCAGACAGGAAAAGGCGTCGCCGCCTGCCCGCTGTTCCAGTTTTGTCAGCCCGGAAAGCACGGTCTGCGCCGCCGTGCTGATTTTCCATAGTACAAGGATAGCGGCTCCCATCGAGACGAACAGCCCGAAAGCCGGGGCGCTTTTCTGGAACAGGGTGTACAGCACAGCCCCCATCACCGCAAGTCCCAGCATCGTGAGGGCGCTCATAGCGCAAAGAGGGACTTGATGGTGACGAAAAGCACGCTGATCTGCTTGACCAGGATGGACAGCACCACCACCAGCCCCGCCAATGTGGTCATCATGGCCTGGTCTTCCCGGCCTGAGCGGATGAGCAGCTGGTTGAGCACCGCCACGATGATGCCGATGGCCGCAATCTTGAAAATCAGGTCGATGTCCATACACATTCCCCCTATCTTTCATCAGAGGCAGAGGATGGCCGCCGCCAGTCCGGCAGCAAATCCCAGCTTGTGGCTCAATTCCAGCTGCGGGCGGGCGTGTTCCTGCGCCTGCTGCAAAAACAGCGTGAACCGCTCCTGATAAAATGCTAGCCGCTGACACTCCTGCTCTGCCTCCATCCGGCCAAGGCTCGAGAAGCACTCGATGAAACAGTCGCGTTCCGGGCGCGTCAGACCGGGCGGCGGACAAAGAGCCTGAAAGCTTTCGCCTGCGACAAGCCCCTCCTGTTTCAATCTGCGGAAAAGCAGGGCGAGGTCCGTGTGACGATAGCTGATCTCCTGCCGGACACGCTGCAAGAGCAAAAGCGTCTTTTCCAGCGCCGCCAGATGCCGCCGTGTATCCTGGCAGGCCGCATCTCCTGCGCACCAGCCGCAGCCCAGCCAGAACAGCGCACAGACGACTCGAAGCGTTTTCACGATGCTCGCACCTCTTTCAGCTGCCCCGGCGCAGTGCGGCCTTTCAGAAGCACTGCCACATGGAGCGCACCGCATTTTTGCAGATACTGCACCTGCGGACGGCGGGCGGCCTCTTCCCAGCTGGCAGCGTGAAGTGTGGCGATAAATTCCACCCCGCTGAAAAGCCCCTGCTCCAGCGCATAAAGCTCGTCCATCCCGCCCAGCTCGTCCAACAAGATGATCTGCGGCGAAAGGGTGCGCAGAGCCATCTGCACCGCCTGTCCCTTGGGGATGCCGCTGAGGATGTCGAGCGGAAGCGCCGCGCTTTCCTCCGAGGGGAATATCTCTCTTCGCTCGTCGATGACGGCCACGGCCCTGTTCTGTTTTGCAAGTTCCCGGGCGACACCTCGCAGAAGGGTCGTTTTGCCGCTGTCGGGTTCCCCCATCAGGAGCATCCCGATAAATCGCTGCTGCAGAATATCCCGGAGTTTTTGTGGCAGAGGAAATTCCCGGTTCCGGGCAACGCGGATATTTACCGAGCGCAGCTCCTGCAAGACGGCGTTCTGCCCCGGTGCGCAGTAAAACTGTCCGGCCAGCCCGGCGCGGCACCCACAGCTGAGCGTGACATAGCCCGCCGCAATTTCTGTCTCGTGGCTGTGTACCGACCCGCCGCAAAGGGTAACGAATATCTCTTCCATCTGCAAGGGCGTCAGCCGGAGCTTCTGCAAAGCAGGCAGCTCCGCCGGGCAGCAGGGCTTTCCGCCGATGGTCAGCAGTACTCCGCAGCCGACCCGGAGGCGTATCTCATGTACCTGTTCTGCAGTGTCCGGCGGCAGGGCGCTCAAAGGCCGCGCCAGCCATGCAGGCAGAGCCCGAACAGCGCGGTAATACTCGTCCATCCTGTTTCTCCTTCTGTCTCGTCATTTTGGTTCTTGCTCCTACTGTATGCGGCGGCAGAGTTTTTAGAACGCAAAAAAGGCCCACGCAGCGGGGACACCCACTGCATGAGCCTTTTGAGTCTATTCTATTTAAGCTTCCGGTTCATCCCGCAGCATGGCAAGGAATTCTTCCTCCGTCAGCACAGGTACGCCGAGGGCCTGTGCCTTGGTCAGCTTGGAGCCTGCCGCTGTACCGGCCACAACGTAAGCCGTCTTTTTGGAGACTGAGCCGCTGGCTTTGCCGCCGTTTTTGACGATGAGAGCCTCTGCCTCATTGCGGGAGAGCGTCTCGAGGGTGCCGGTGACGACCAGCGTCATTCCCGCCAGCTTGTCACCCTTCGGTTCGCCCTTCCAGGTCATGTTCACCCCGGCGTCAGCCAGACGATGGATAAGGTCTGTGGTGCCGTCTTTTGCGAAAAACTCTACCACGCTCTGACCCATCACGCCTCCGAAACCGTCGATCTCGCTGATTTTTTCAATATCTGCCTCCCGGATGGCTTCCAGTGTGCCGAAATGCTCAGCCAGCAATGCAGCGGCCTTGTCGCCGATGTTGCGGATGCCGAAGCCGAACAGCAGCTTGTCGAGGTTGTTCTGCTTGGAATTTTCGATGGCGTGGAGGAGATTCGCTGCGCTCTTCTCCTTGAACTTTTCCAGCGTCAGCAGCTGCTCGAGCGTCAAATCATAAAGGTCCGCTGCCGAGTGGACGAGGCCCTTTTCCACCAGCTGTGTCGCTACGGCAGTTCCCAAGCCGTCGATGTCCATCGCATCACGGGAGGCAAAATGGATGATGTTGCGCAGAGACTGGGCCGGACATTCCGGGTTGACACAGCGCAGGGCGGCTTCGTCTTCGAGATGGACGACCGGTGCGCCGCAGGACGGACAGACTGTCGGCATCTGGTAAGGCTCTGCGTTCTCCGGGTGATGGACGACGCCGATGACCTCCGGGATGATGTCGCCGGCTTTCCGCACCTGGATGGTATCGCCGATGCAGAGGCCGAACTGGCGGATGAAATCTTCGTTGTGGAGGGTCGCGCGGGCCACCGTCGTACCGGCGAGGAAGACCGGGTCGAAGCAGGCGGTCGGGGTCAATACGCCTGTGCGGCCCACAGCGACCTCGATGCTGCGCAAGGTCGTCTCCTTGACTTCGGGCGGATACTTGAACGCGATGGCCCAGCGGGGGAACTTGTTGGTAGAGCCCATCCGATCGCGCTGGGCGAAGTGATTGACCTTGATGACCGCACCATCCATGTCGAAATCGAGCTTTGAGCGGTTCTGCCCGATCTGCTCGATTTCCTTGATCGCGTCCTCAATGTCGTGGACGATGTGGTAGCGGGGAGAGACCGGCAGGCCGAGACTTTTGAGGTAATCGAGGCTTTCCGCGTGGGTAGTCAGCTCCTTGCCACGCACCTGCTGGACGTTGAAAACAAAATCGAAAGGCCGCGGCTCCCGGTGATCTTGGCGTCCTTCTGGCGCAGCGAACCGGCGGCCGCGTTGCGGGGATTCTTGAAGGGTGCCGCGCCCTGCAGCTCCTGCTCGGCGCAGAGGTGCTGGAACGCCTCATGGGGCATATAAACTTCGCCGCGCACCTCGAGAAACTCAGGGGCATTTTTCAGCTTTTTCGGTATCTTTTTGATAGCCCGGACATTGGCGGTGACGTCCTCGCCCACGACACCGTCGCCGCGGGTAGAAGCACGGACCAGTTCACCGTTCTCGTACTCGAGGCTGCAAGAAAGACCGTCGATCTTGATTTCGACGACATACTCCGGCTCGATACCCGCGTCACGCACTCTGCGGTCGAAATCACGCAGTTCATCGTAGGAAAATGCATCCAGCAAACTTTCCATCTTGACGGCATGTGTCACTTTTGCGAAGCGCCCACTGGGGGTGCCGCCGACATGCTGGGTGGGCGAAGCCGGAGTGACCAGCTCCGGGTACTGCGCTTCCAGCTCCTTCAATTCCCGCGTCAGGGCGTCGTATTCAAAGTCCTCGAGTTCGGGGGCGTCCTGGTCGTAATAAAGGCGGTTATTCTTCTCGATCACAGCGCGCAGTTCCTCTACGCGCTTCTTGGCTTGTTCCAGTTCCACAGTTCCACTCTCCTGCCTGACGCGGGACAGAGCGCCGCGTCTTGATTCTCTTGCGATAGTATACCACAAAACGGTGTTTTTCGTAACAAAAAAAGCAGAGCTGCGTTCCCCCTTTTACTGAGAAATACAGCTCTGCGCTATGTTCAAAAACTCAAATCGAGATCGTATTGCATACGTCCACGAGGACCGGGTCGATGCTCTTGGTCATCTCGAGGGCCTCATCTACGGGGTAATCCACCAGCTCCTCACCCTTCATGCCGACGATGCGGTTATACTTGCCCTGCTCGAGCAGGCAGACGGCGTGGTAGCCCATAGCAGAAGCGTTCACACGGTCACGCAGCGTGGGAGAGCCGCCGCGCTGGACGTGGCCCAGAATGGTGGCACGGGTGTCGATACCGGTGCGGGCCTGGATCTCGTTGGCGATCTCCTGAGAGTGGCCGATGCCCTCGGCCACGATGACGATGAAGTGGCGCTTGCCGGTGCGCTGAGTCTCGACGATCTTATCGAGGATGTCGCGCTGCATATCGAATTCCTTCTCGGGCAGCAGCACGGCCATAGCGCCGGAGGCGATGGCGACGTTCAGGGCAATGTAACCAGCGTTGCGGCCCATGACCTCGACGACGCTGCAGCGGTCATGGCTCTGGGTGGTGTCGCGCAGCTTGTCGATCATCTCCAGAGCAGTGTTCATAGCGGTATCGTAACCGATGGTGTAGTCGGTGCAGGCAATATCGTTGTCGATGGTGCCGGGCAGGCCGATCATCGGGATGCCGCGGTGTGCCAGCTCACGGGCGCCGCGGTAAGAACCGTCGCCGCCGATGACCACCAGCGCGTCGATGCCCAGCTCACGGCACTTGGCTGCGCCCTTATCCTGGCCCTCTTTGGTCTTGAACTCAAGGCAGCGTGCGGTGTAAAGGATGGTGCCGCCGGCAGAGATGATGTTCGAGACACTGCGCAGGTTCATTTCGAAGCACTCGCCGTTCAGCAGACCGTTATAGCCGCGCTGGATGCCGATCATGCGGAAGCCCTTGTGCAGGCCGGTACGGACCACGGCACGGACAGCTGCGTTCATGCCAGGGGCGTCGCCGCCGCTGGTGAGAACACCGATCGTCTTGATTTGCTTTTCCATAGAGAGATTCCCTCCAATTTGTTTCTTCACATACCACTCGGGGCGCGCGCATCCCCTTCTTCCACAGATGCGGCCCGACTCGATGCAACATATTTGCTATGGCTTGCCTTAGACAAGTATATCACAAAGTTGTTCATTTGAAAACAGCGCGGGAATAATGATTGATGCACAGAAATGTCATTTTGTTGCGACATTGCGTTCACCAAGCAGACGTTTCAGCTCCTGGAGCAGCAGTGGATGGCCCGAAGCATAGAGTCTCCGGGGCGCGGCGAGCTTCTGCTTGACATCCTCGAGATAGAAAATGACGGGCATATCGCCGTCGAATATCTCAAGGAGATTGATGACCTTTGCATACTCGGGGCAGCTGCGGGACGGCAGGCGGACATAGAGCCGCTGGGCGGCATCCCGCATGAGGTTGGGGCGGTTGGCCTGCGGGCGTTTGGGGTCGTAGCCCTCGATGGGCGAGATGCTCTCAGCCATCAGCTTGGAAGGCTCATCTTCACGCACAGAGAGGCGTCCCTCGATGACCACGACGGCATTCTCCTTGAGCGCATCGCGGAAAGTATCCAGTACCCGTGGGAAGACGATGACCTCCATCGTACCAGTCAGGTCCTCCACGCTGGTGAAGGCCATCATCGTGTTGGACTTGGTGGTCATCATCCGGTTTTTGACGATGGTACATACGATACGGACATGATTTCCGTCCAGCTTGTGAGCGTCCTCGCCGGTGAGCTCCTTGATGCTGTTGGATGCAAAGCGTACCGACTGTTCCCGATAGGCGTCCAGCGGGTGGCCGGACAGATAGAGGCCGCTGACCTCTTTCTCTTGCTGGAGCAGTTCGGTGTGGCTGTACTCCGGGAAGGGCTTTATCTCGTAGCTGTCGGTGTCGGCGGTCTGAGATTCGCCGCTCATCACCGAGAACAGGTCCAGCTGTCCCTCAAGATTGCGGCGGGAGTCGCTCTCCACGCTCTTGATGATGCCGTCCACGGCTTCCACAAGGCTGTGGCGGTTGACGCCCATACTGTCGAAGGCACCCGCCTTGATCAGGCATTCCACAGCCCCGGCGGTTCAGCTCAGTGCCGTGCATCCGCTTACAGAAATCATAGAGGCTCGAATACGGCTTCTCTTTTCTCTCTTCCACGACTCGCTCGATGAGGTTGCGGCCCACATTCTTGACCGCATTCAGGCCGAAACGGATCTTGCCGTTGTCCGCCGTGAAGCCGCCGTTCGAGATATTGACGTCCGGCGGAAGCACCTTGATGCCCAGGCGGGCGCACTCGCCCGAATACTCGATGACTTTGTCGGTATTGTCAAGCACACTGGTGAGCAATGCGGCCATAAACTCGCTGGGGTAATGACACTTGAGATAAGCCGTCTGGAATGCGACGTAAGCGTAGCAGGCAGCATGGCTTTTATTGAAGGCGTAGGACGCAAAACTCGACATTTCATCGTAGATCTCGTTGGCAACTTTCTCGGAGATGCCATTGGCGACACAGCCCGGGCATTCGTGGCCCGGCTCGGTGCAGCCATGGACAAAATGCTCGCGTTCTGCCTCCATCACCGCGTGCTTCTTTTTACTCATGGCACGGCGGACGTTATCAGCCTGTCCGAACGAGAAACCGGCCAGCTCACGGAATATCTGCATGACCTGTTCCTGGTAGACGATACAGCCGTTGGTGACGTCGAGGATATGGGCCAGCTGTGGGGTCTTATAGCTGATTTTATCCGGCTCGTGGCGGTTGCGCAGGTAGGTCGGGATGGAGTCCATCGGGCCGGGGCGGTAAAGACTGATAAGAGCGATGACATCTTCAAGGTTCTGCGGCTGCAGACCCACGAGGACCTGTTTCATACCCGAGGATTCGAGCTGGAACACGCCCTCTGTTTCGCCCTGTCCCAGCATCTTATAAGTCGCTGCATCGTCATAATCCAGCTTCTGGATGGAGAAGGACGGGTCTTTTTTCTGGATGGCCGCCTCCGCGTCCCGGATGACCGTCAGGGTACGCAGGCCGAGGAAGTCCATTTTCAGCAGGCCCAGCTCTTCGATCTCGGTCATATTGAACTGGGTGACAGGCAGGCCGTCGTTGGTGGCCAGGGGCAGATAATAGTCTGTCGGTTCCGGGGTAATGACGACGCCGGCCGCATGGGTGGAGGCGTGGCGGGGCATACCTTCAACCTTCAGCGCAGTGTCGATAAGTTCTGTGACCTGCGGGTCGCTGTCGTACATCCGCTTCAGCTCCGGCGAGACCTCCAAGGCGCGTTTCAGCGTCATTTTCAGCTCCATCGGCACCTGCTTTGCCACCACATCCACGCTCTGATAGGGCATACCCATCACACGGCCCACATCGCGGATAGCGTTGCGGGCGGCCATGGTGCCAAAGGTGACGATCTGGGCCACATGGTCTGCGCCGTACTTCCGGTTGACGTAGTCGATGACCTCCTGACGGCGCTCGTAGCAGAAATCGACGTCAAAATCGGGCATACTGACACGCTCGGGGTTCAGGAATCGCTCGAAGATGAGGTTGTAGCGGATGGGGTCGATGTCGGTGATGCCTACACAGTAAGCCGCGATGCTGCCCGCGCCCGAGCCACGGCCCGGGCCTACCGGAATGCCCTGACTCTTGGCGTAGTTGATATAATCCCAGACAATGAGGTAGTAGTTGGTATAGCCCATCGACTTGACCACGCCGATCTCATAGGTCAGGCGGTCCTTATTGGACTGTGGGACGTCCGGGCCGTAGCGGCGCTCGAGGCCGTCCCAGCAGAGCTTCTCGAAGAACTCCTGATTGTCCATCCCGTTCGGGGCTTTGTAATATGGAATTTTGGTGTGCCCAAAGTCGAAGTCAAAATTGCACTGGTCCGCAATTTTCTGGGTGTTGGCGCAGGCTTCCGGCACCATTGCGAACAACTCATACATTTCATCCGTCGTTTTGACGTAGAATTCGTCGGTCTGGAACTCCATCCGGTCGGCATCCTGAATGGTCTTGCCGGTCTGGATGCAGAGCAGGATGCTCTGCATCTTGGCGTCATCCTTCCGCAGATAGTGGGAGTCGTTGGTGGCTGCCATCGGGATGCCGGTCTCCCGCGCCAGTTTGATGAGCTGGGGCAGGACGATCGTATCCTCTTCGAGGCCGTGGTCCTGCAGTTCGATGTAGTAATTGCCCTTGCCGAACAGCTCCTGATACCACAGGGCCGTGGACTTTGCCCTCTCGTAGTCTCCCGCCAGAATGGCCTGTGGGATCTCGCCTGCGAGGCAGGCAGACAGGCAGAGAAGCCCCTCATGATACTGCTCGAGAAGCTGCTTGTCTACACGGGGCTTGGAATAAAAGCCCTCCACGAAGGCGGCGGACACCATCTTGATGAGGTTCTTATAGCCTGTCTCATTCTTGCAGAGCAGGATAAGATGGTTGTTGCCGTCGATTTTGTTCACTTTATCGAAGCGGGTGCGGGTGGCCACATAGACCTCACAGCCGATGATGGGCTTGATGCCTGCCTTTTTTGCGGCCTTATAGAACTGGACACAGCCGTACATGACGCCGTGGTCCGTGATGGCGATGGCATTCTGGCCGCACTCCTTGACGCGGTCCATGAGCTGGTCGATACGGCAGGCACCGTCCAGCAGGCTGTATTCGGTATGGATGTGGAGATGAACGAAGTCTCTCCCCTGACGGTTTCCTTCGGTCACATCGCTCATGCTCCTGCCTCCTCTGTTTCAGTGTGTTCTTCGAGCCGCTGACGCAGGGCGTCGGCCAGCGCTTCCAGCTTTTTCATCCGGTGAGAAAGGCCCGATTTGCTCATGGGCGGGTCAAAGCATCCGCAGAGCGCCGCCAGCGATAAATCAGGATATTCCAGCCGCCGGGCTGCTGCCTGCTGCAGCGCCTCGGGCAGCGTTTCCAGCGCCCCCTGCTCTTCCAGAAAGCGGATGGCTTTGAGAGTCTGGGCGTTGGCACGGGCCGTCTTGCCCAGGTTTGCGGTATCGCAGTTGGTGTGGCGGTTGATCTGGTTGCGCATCTGCTTGACAGCCTTCTGGGCGCTGAGCTGGGCCGATGCCTCTGCCGCCCCCATAAAGGAAAGGATGCGCTCCACGTTGTCGCAGCTCTTGACGTAAACAAGGTTCACGCCGTTGCGGCGGGTGCGGTGGGGCGCAAACTCGTGCTCCGCCAGCAGAGCTTCGAAGTCGCGCGCAAGGTTCGTGCGGCTGGTGAGGAACTCGATGTTATACTCCTTTTGCGGGTCAGTGACCGTGCCGCTGCACAAAAAAGCTGCCCCGATGTACGCGCTGACGCACGTCTGGCAGCGAATCAGTCTGGGGTCTATCTGCAGGCTCGTCTCGGTGCCGGTGGTGCCGAAAAGCTCGTGCATCCGCGCCACCTGCTCCGGTGCGCGGATGCTGAACTCATAGACCACCCCGCTGGGACGCTGCTTCTCGATGATGTCGCCCTGTACGCCGCAGCGCGCAAACAGCTGGGAAGCCACCTGCGTCGTCAGCTCCTGTTCCGTCTGCAGCACCAGCCCGCTGGCGTCAAAGTACTTGGCGAAGCAGGCAATTCCATAGGCGGCAGCACGGACGCAGCAGTCCTTCTGCAGACTGCGCCGGGCGATCTCCTCCCTTGCCTGGGATGCAAAACTCATGATATGTTTATCCTTTCAACGGACAGAATCGCGGTGCTGGATGCCGGGCTTGTAGCCAAGCTTTTCGCAGTATTCCGCGATTTTCCGCGCAAATGTGATGGAGCGATGCTTGCCGCCGGTGCAGCCCACTGCGATGGTGAGCTGGCTTTTGCCTTCCTTGACGTAGAGCGGAAGAGCATATTCCAGAAACGATTCATAGCGCTTCAAAAGCTCCTGCGCCTCCGGGTGGCTCATGACAAAATCAACGACCTCTTCATCAAGACCCGTTTTATGCTTCAGTTCCGGGACATAAAAAGGGTTGGGCAGACAGCGGACATCCAGCACAAGATCTGCCTCCGGTGGGATGCCGAACTTGAAGCCGAAGGACATGACCGTCAGTCGCATGGCGCTCTTCGCGCCGCCGTTCTGGTTGAACAGGTTGCAGATGCGCTCTTTGTTCTGCGAGGTGGAGAGCAGGCCGGTATTGATGGTATAATCTGCCCGGTCTTTGAGGGGCTGCAAGATCCCGCGCTCCCTGCGGAAGGCTTCCCGGGTGGAAAGGCCGTCAGAAATGCTCATCGGATGGCGGCGGCGCGTCTCACTGTAGCGGCGCATCAGCACATCGTCCGGGGCATCAAGGAACAAGATCTCATATTCTATCCCCTGCGCGTCCAGCTGAGAAAGAGCTTCTTCGATTTCTTCCGGCGTGCGGCAGCCGCGGATGTCCATACAGAGAGCCACCCGCTTGAGCTGGTTGTCACCCGCTTTCGAAAACGCCGTGATGCTGGGCAGCAGTGCCGCCGGGATGTTATCAATGCAGAAAAAGCCGATGTCTTCCAGTGCATTCATGGCGACAGATTTGCCTGCACCGGAAAGGCCGCTGACGATGAGAAGATTCATTTTGCACGCCTCTTTCTTTTATGCTTCCACCACACGAATTTCTTTTTCGAGGTCGTAGCCGGTCTTTTCTTTCACGATGGCACGCACCTCATCGCACAGAGCCAGCACATCTGAACAGGTCGCTCCACCCAGATTGACCACAAAGCCGCAGTGCTTGTCACTGACGGCTGCGCCGCCATGGCGGTAGCCCCGCAGACCGCACTGGTCGATGAGGGCCGCCGCAAATGCGCCCACCGGCCGCTTGAAGGTGCTGCCGGCACTGGGCTTGTCGAGAGGCTGTTTGTCTTTGCGGCGGGCCATCAGGTCGTCCATCCTGGAGCGGATGTCGGCGGCATTGCCTCTTGCGAGGTGGAACTTTGCCGAGAGGATGCAGCCGCCGTTTTCTTCGAAAATGCTGTGGCGGTAGCTGAGGTCGAGCTGTTCTGCCGGTATCTCAACGATCTCCCCTTCTGCGGTCAGATACCGCACGGAGACCAGCACGTCCTTTATCTCGCCGCCGTAAGCTCCGGCGTTCATGTAGACAGCACCGCCCACCGTACCCGGGATGCCGTAGGCAAACTCAAGACCGGTGAGGCTGTTTTCCAGCGCCGTCATGCAGAGCGACGAGAGCATCTTGTCCGCACCGACAATGACAGCATCATAAGTCAGGGACGGGTCTTTGCCCGGGAAACAGATGTTTTCAAGAATACCGATCGCGCTCTTCATGGCCGATACATTGATGACAGCTCCCCGGTAGCCCGCATCCTCAAACAGGATGTTGCTGCCGTTGCCCAGCAGATAATATTTGACATTTGCTTCCTTCGCCAGCTTGATGGCGGCGCAGAGCTGCGCCTCATTTTCCGGCAGGATAAAGACATCTGCCGGGCCGCCGATGCGGAAAGTGCAGTGCGCGCTGAGCGGCTCATTTTCTTTGTATGCAATGCCCGCAGCGGACAAAGCCTGTTTCAATCGTTCCATTCGTTCTCCCTCTATCGGTAGAAAATCAGTCCATCGTGTCGTTCAGGCCCAGTCGGATGAGCAGCTCCTTGGCGGCGTTATAGCCCATCTTCTTCTGGCGGTTATTGATAGCCGCCGTTTCCAGCACGACTGCGAGGTTGCGTCCGGGCGAAACGGGGATGATAGTGCTGGGGATGTTGACGCCCAGAATGTCATAATACTCGCTTTCCAAGCCGGTGCGCTGATAGTTTTTGGTGGGGTCCCATGCTTCCAGCTGGACGACGAGGTCGAGGCTTTCACTCACCTTGACCGCGCCCACGCCGAACACGCGGGCCACGTTGACGATGCCGATGCCGCGCAGCTCAATGAAGTGGCGGATGTTTTCCGGCGCAGTACCCATGATCTGACGGTTGGAGACCTTGCGCAGCTCCACGGCATCGTCGGCAACGAGGCGGTGGCCGCGCTTGACCAGCTCGATGGCCAGCTCGCTCTTGCCGATGCCGCTGTCGCCGAGAATGAGGATGCCTTCACCGTAAACTTCCACCAGCACGCCGTGGCGGGTGATGCGGGGAGCCAGTTCAAGGTTCAGCATGCTGATGAGGCTGCCCATCATGGTGCAGGTCGTCTCGTTGGAGCGCAGCAGGGCTACCCCGTGCTGCTTTGCAAGCTCCTGCATCTCCGGGAAGGGTTCCAGCTCCTCGTTGCGGCAGAGGATGACGGCCGGAGGCTGCTGGCGGAACAGCTGGTCAAGGCGCTCACGGCGCTTTTCCGGCGTAAGACCCGCCAGAAAGTTCATCTCCGCAAGGCCCATGATCTGTAAACGCAGCTTATCGAAATAATCGTAGTAACCGGCCAGAAACAGGCCGGGACGGTTGACCTCTGCGATCTCGACGCTGATCTTGTCCAAATCGCAGGGCGTATAGATAACCTCGAGGCTGACCTTCTCGACCAGCCGCTTGAGCGAAACAGCGAAATTCCCCATTCGTTTTTCCTCCTGCATCCTCTGTGCTCTGCCATACCAAAAGGCAGCACAGTTTATCCTTCCTTATATTATAATCGAGACGGGCAGCAAAAACAACAATTCTTTCAGGAATCTTTTCTGGTTTTGCGCCAGCGCTTGCATCCGGGGGCCAAAACCATATAATAGGAGGCAGGGATAGAGTTTACTTTACATGAGTTTTACATTTCGCCGGTTTCCGATTTTACATTCCGCTCGTATACTCATAATCAGGGATAGGACCGGTGAAATCCAGTGCAGGTCGTGTAAAAAGTTGAGACATGATCCTGCACGGGTCCTCTACGGCCACTGTCGATGTACAAACGCAAGCTTCAACAAGTGAGGAGTAAAACATGACTCTATTCAATGTCTTTTCTCTGCTGGGCGGTCTGGCTCTGTTCCTGTTCGGCATGGACATCATGGGCAAAGCCCTTGAGAAACAGGCCGGCGGCCATCTGCAGAAGATCCTGAGCAAGCTGACGGATAACCCCCTCAAGGGCTTCTTCCTCGGTCTGTGCGTGACCGCCATCATCCAGAGTTCCAGTGCTACCACCGTCATGGTGGTCGGCTTCGTTAACAGCGGCATCATGGAGCTGCATCAGGCCATCGGCATCATTATGGGCAGCAATGTGGGTACCACTGTCACCAGCTGGCTGCTGAGCCTTTCCGGTCTGCAGGGCGACAGCATCTGGATCCAGATGCTCAAGCCCACCTCCTTCAGCCCCATTCTCGCCTTCATCGGCATCCTGCTCTATATGGGCAAGAATGAGAAGAAAAAGGGCGTCGGCACCATCCTCATCGGCTTTGCCATCCTGATGACCGGCATGACTACCATGTCCAATGCCGTCGAGCCCCTGCAGGGTGAGGCATGGTTCACCAACCTCTTCGTCCGCTTCTCCAATCCCATCCTCGGCGTTCTGGTGGGCGCACTGGTCACCGGCGTCATCCAGAGTTCCAGCGCCAGCGTTGGCATCCTGCAGGCACTGAGCGCCACCGGCGTCATCACCTACGGCAGCGCTATCCCCATCATCATGGGTCAGAATATCGGCACCTGTGTCACCGCGCTGATCTCTTCTGTGGGCGCAAATAAGAATGCCCGCCGTGCCGCCATGGTCCACCTCTACTTCAACATCATCGGTGTCACGGTCTTTCTGGCCGGTTTCTACGGTCTGAACGCCGTGGTCCACTTTGATTTTGTGAACGAGACCATCGCCGCCTGGGGCATTGCTGTGGTCCACTCCGCCTTCAACATCGCGGCCACCCTCATCCTTCTCCCCTTCGCAAATGGTCTGGAAAAGCTGGCCATCCTCACCATCCCCGACGACGCCGAAAAAGAGAGCTTTGCTCTGCTGGATGAGCGTCTGCTGAACACCCCGGCTGTGGCCGTGGCCCGCGCCCACTCTGCTACTGCTGACATGGCCGAGCTGGCCCGTGTGGGCGTCATGCAGGCTATGAGCCTGACCCACACCTGGGATGATACGCTGGCCCAGAAAGTCCGGGATGAGGAGAGCAAAGTTGACCAGTACGAAGATGCCCTTGGCACTTACCTCGTCAAGCTGTCCAGCCGTGAGCTGAACCATGCGGACAGCCAGAGCGTGAATACTCTGCTCCACACCATCAGCGATTTCGAGCGCATCAGCGACCATTCCGTGAACCTTCTGGAATCCGCACAGGAGATGCACACCAAGGAGATCAACTTCTCCACCGACGCCCGCGAAGAGCTGCAGGTGCTTGAGGACGCCGTGCAGGACGTGCTGAACCGCACCACCGACGCCTTCCGCAAGGATGACCTGCATCTGGCAAGCAAGGTCGAACCTCTGGAGACCGTCGTGGACGGAGCTGGTGCGCGCCATCAAGGCACGGCACGTCG
>ENA-OQOA01000170-OQOA01000170.1-human-gut-metagenome-genome-assembly--contig:-NODE-170-length-34956-cov-5.838583_pt1 | contig 34956 bp, 36 predicted proteins | sample MGYA00242633_ERZ504888 | MGnify/ENA primary metagenome ERZ504888 (study PRJEB26092, sample SAMD00036372) | human gut metagenome | host: Homo sapiens | study: EMG produced TPA metagenomics assembly of...
ACCGATTAGTGGCTGCGCTTCGTGCGTATATCTACGTGTTCATCACTCACCGTTAACCGCTAAATACCCGTATTCGATGGAGACACAGAAGCAGGGGCATTGTTTGATGTACTCGCAGGGTTCTATGGTACCGTTGTGGTTGAGGTCGGGCGAGAGGTCGCGGTGACCGCAAATCTTTGCTCCCGGATAGGTGAGCAGCAGGAAGCGGAGAAGGGTTTCAAGGCTTTGTTTTTGTGCGTCGGTGCGGGTGTCGGCGGCACGTCCGGAAGCGTCCAGGCCTCCTTCGTAGGCAACTCCTATTGACGGGGTGTTGTAGCCTTTGGCGTGGGCGCCGACATGGGTGATGTCGCGCATGTGATGTATCGTTCCGTCTTTGGTGATGTAATAGTGATAGCCACATTCGGCAAAACCTTGACGTTTGTGCATGGAGTCGAGGGCTTCCGGGGTGAGGTTGCTTGTGCAACGGGATGCGGTGCAGTGCACCACAATCAGGGTGATGTTTCTTTGTTTAATCATTGTTTTTTGTGGGTGATTATGTGGATGATTTTTAGTTGTGTATTCTTGTTCTACCCCCTTCGTCCCCCTTTGGGGGAGACGCTTGTCGGGGGAAGTGCTCTTCCCCCTTGCCGCAGGGCGTTCCCCTAGCAAAGAGGGTTCGGGCTGTAGCCGTAGGAGCTGCTGCGCTAGGGCTTAAAAGGGTGAGCCGAAAGAGATGGTTATCAGTTCCTTTTGTTTGGGGGTGAGGATACGGTTACTTAACTGGTAGTTTGTTTCCTGCAATGCTTCGAGTAGTTCGGAATCGTCCTTTATCCACTGTTTGAGGCGGATAGAAGCGGATGCAGGTGCTATATTCGGGAAATAGAGAACGGCCAGTTCTTTGAAACCGTAGCTACGGTTGGTTAAACTTTGGCAGTTGTTTTGTTGGTGCACGTTGGTATACATAATTATAGTGTTGGTTTACAGATGTAAAGATAGGCTTTTTAGTGGCTGGTTGTTACCTGTATACTTGGTAGATATAGTTATATATGTTTGTTGGCAGAGGAAATTTGTGATATTCGGGCAATTGTCACGAATTTCTTTTGTCCGTAAACTTTTACAAAGCATATCCAAGGGTGGATTTCGAACAGCAGCGGAGCCGCCTGTCCACAAAAACAGCCGCCGCACGGAAAGCTCCATGCGGCGGCTGTTCTCATTTTGTTGAATTTTCAGGAAAAATTACTTCACGTACTCGACAGTGTACTCGAAGCCGTACTCTTCCTGCAGCTTCTTGACGGCAGGCTCGCAGTCCTCGATGAAGGTGGGAGCGTAGACGGAAGCGCCGTTGTGGGCCTTCTTGTAGTCCTCAACGATCTGCTGCAGCTTTGCCCAGCCCTCGTTGGCCTTTGCCTGGTCAACGCTGTCGGGGAAGTTGATGATGAATTCGCGGTGAGAAGGGATACGAGCTTTCATAATAGAATCTCCTTATGAAAAAATATGATTTCGAATTTATACAGAAACAGGAAAACGCCCTGAATCTTACAGTTGGTATACAGCTTTGGCGTTCTGCGCCGTCTGGCGGAAGACTTCTTCCGGGCTGATGCCCTTGACGCTGGCGGCATACTCGCCGACGTACCGGATGAGGGAGCTGTCGCAGCGGATGCCGCGCACCGGCTCCGGGGCCATGTAGGGGCAGTCCGTCTCGAGGACGATCTGCTCCAAAGGCAGAGCCGCAATGGCCTTTGCCGCCCGTTTGGCACCCTTGAAGGTGCAGGCACCGCCGAAGCCGAAATACAGCCCCTGCCGGGCCAGCCACACGGCGTCGTCCGCACTGCCGGAATAGCAGTGGACGATGCCCTTGGGACGGTACTTTTTCAGCAGGGCGTAGACGTCGGCGTGGGCGTTTCGGTCGTGGACGATGATGGGCTTGTCCAGCTCAAGCGCAAGGCGGATCTCCGCCTCAAACAGCGCCAGCTGTGCGTCCTTCGGCACAGGCCAGTGGTAGTCCAGCCCGCACTCGCCCACAGCGACTACTTTCGGGTCGTCGTAGCAGGGGGCAAGGGCTTTCATCTCAGCGGCCCAGTCGCCGCCAAAGACCGAGACAGTGGGGGCAGGGCCTTCCTCGCCGCAGGCCTCGGGGGCCAGCAGGCTCTCGGGATGGATGCCGATGGCGGCATACACCCACGGATAGCGGTGGGCCAGTTCCAGCACCCGGGGCGCGTCCCCCGAGTGGGTGGCCTGCTCGCAGACGCCGACCACGCCCTTTTCGGGCAGGCTGTCCAGCAGAGCGAAGCGGTCAGCATCGAAGGCGCGGGCGCTGTAGTGGGCGTGGGTGTCGAAGATCGGGCCGGTCATTGCTCCTCCCTCTTGGCGGGGGCTTTGTTCACCAGCCAGATGCCGACGCAGACGAACACCAGTGCGGCCAGATACTGCCAGCGGAACAGCGGTTCGCCGTTGAGCACAGCGCTCAGCAGCACGTTGACCACCGGGTTCACGAAGCCGAAGATGGCAATGCGGCTGACGGGGTTGTTCTTCATCAGCAAGGCCCAGAGCAGATAGCCAGCGCCGCAGATGAAGGCCAGATACAGCAGCACCAGAATGCCCAGCGGCGTCACACTGCCCAGACGCCCGCCGAGAGCCGTACCCAGCACGAAGAGTGCTGCGCCGCCCACGAACAGGTTCAGGAAGCAGACCGCAAAGCTGTCCGCCTTTTTGGTGACGGACTTGTTCCACGGGCCGGACAGGGTGAAGACCACCGTTGCAAACAGCATACAGAAGACGCCCCAGCCGCTGCCGCCGCCGTGGTTGCCCAGTGTGCCGATGAGAACGCCTGCAAAGCCGACGGCGCAGCCCAGGGTCTTTGCAGGGGTCATCCGATCGGCATCGCCGTAGATGAAGTGGGCAAAGATGGCGCCCAGAAAGCTCTGGGTGCTGTTCAGGATGCTGCCGAACGCACCGGTGAGCATCGCCACGGCGATGTAGTAGAAGGCGTACTGGATCGTGGTCTGCCACAGGCCCAGTACACAGCACTCGGCAAAGACTTTCCCTTTCGGAAAGGTGGGCATCCGGCTCTGGAGCAGGGTGCTGCCCAGCAGGACGAGCAGACTGCCCAGCATGAACCTTGCACCGGCAAAACAGAAGATGGACGCGGTGTTGGACGGATCGATCTCAAAGAGGCGGTAGCCCATCTTGATGAAGGGGAACGCACAGCCCCACAGCGCATTGCAGAAGATGGCCAGCAGCACCGCAAACACCGGCGTGCCGAAAATTTTGTCCAGCTTCTCGGCGCGGGAAAGAGTCGTGTTGTTCTCCATCGCTCAGTGGATGCGCGCGCCCACGGGGGTGTCGTCGCTGTAGAAGGGGATGGAGCAGCCGCCGTCGGCAGTGTCAGCGGCAAAGATCATGCCCTCGCTGACATACTTGCCCTTCATCATCGGGCGGGGTGCCAGGTTGCAGACGATGCCGAGCTTCTTGCCGATGAGGTCTTCCGGCTTGAACCACTTGGCGATGCCGGACAGGATGCAGCGCTCACGCTCGCCGTCAAAGACGGTCAGGTGGAGCAGCTTTTTGCTCTCCTTCAGGTTCTCGCAGGCGCGGACCTCGGCCACGCGCAGCTCCACCTTGCAGAAGTCGTCATAGGAGATCTCTGCCTCGTGGGTGAAGTCCACATTGCTCTCCTCAGCGGGAGCAGCGGCCTTCTTCTCCGCCTCTTCCTTGGCCTTCTTAGCGGCCTCGGCAGCGGCCTTGCGCTTCTCGTCCTCTTCCTTCAGGTGGGCGATCTCCTTTGCCACGTCGATGCGGGGGAACAGCGCCTCGCCCTTGTGGACGGTGTAGCTCTCCTGAACGCCGTAAGCGGCCTTTTCCACGTCGATAGCGGAAGCGTCCAGACCCAGCTGCTCCATCATCTTGGGAGCGGTGGAGGGCAGGTAAGCGTTCAGCAGGATGCCGGCCACCCGCAGAGCCTCGCACAGGTGGTACAGCACGCTCTCAAGGCGCTCCTTGTTGGCCTCATCCTTGGCCAGAGCCCAGGGGGCGGTCTCGTCGATATACTTGTTGGCGCGCTGGATGACGGCGAAGATCTCCATCAGAGCCTGCGGGATGGTCAGGTTGTCCATGTCTGCCGTGACCTTGCCCAGCAGTTCGCTGGTCATGGTCTCCAGCTCGGTGTCGATGGCCTCGGTGCCAGCCACTTTGCGGACAGTGCCGCCGAAGTACTTCTCACACATGGCGACGGTGCGGCTCAGCAGGTTGCCAAGGTCGTTTGCAAGGTCGCTGTTGATGCGGTTGATGAGAGCTTCGTTGGTGAACATACCGTCGTTGCCGAAGGGGATCTCACGCAGCAGGAAGTAGCGGATGGCGTCCACGCCATAGCGGTCGCAGAGGATGACGGGGTCAACGACATTGCCCACGGACTTGGACATCTTGCCGCCGTTCATCAGCAGCCAGCCGTGGCCGAACACCCGCTTGGGCAGCGGCAGGTCGAGGGCCATCAGCATGGCAGGCCACAGGATGGTGTGGAAGCGGAGGATCTCCTTGCCCACCATGTGCAGGTCAGCAGGCCAGAACTTGCTGTACTCGTCGTACTTCTCGTTGCCGTAGCCCAGAGCGGAGATATAGTTGCTCAGAGCATCGACCCAGACGTACATGGTGTGCTTGGGGTCGAAAGGCACGGGGATGCCCCACTTGACGGAGGTGCGGGAGACACAGGTGTCCTGCAGACCCTGCTTGATGAAGGCGATCATCTCGTTCTTGCGGCTCTCGGGCTGGATGAACTGGGGGTTCTCTTCGTAGAGCTTGAGCAGACGGTCGGCGTACTTGCCGGTCTTGAAGAAGTAGGCTTCCTCGTGGGCATCGTAGACCTCGCGGCCGCACTCGGGGCATTTGCCGTCCACCAGCTGGCTGTCGGTCCAGAAGCTCTCGCAGGGCTTGCAGTAGTGGCCGGTGTACTCGCCCTTGTAGATGTCGCCCTGCTCATAGAGCTTGGTGAAGATCTTCTGGCAGGACTCCATGTGGTAGTCGTCGGTGGTGCGGATGAAGCGGTCGTAGCTGATGTCCATCAGCTTCCACAGATCTTTGACGGTGGCGACGATCTTATCCACGTACTCCTTGGGGGTCACGCCTGCGTCGGCGGCCTTGTCCTGGATCTTCTGGCCGTGCTCGTCGGTGCCGGTCAGGAACATGACGTCGTAGCCCTGCATCCGCTTGAAGCGTGCCAGTGCGTCGCAGGCCACGGTGGTGTAGCTGTGGCCGATGTGCAGCTTGTCGCTGGGATAATAAATCGGTGTGGTGATGTAGAATGTCTTGTGCTCGCTCATGAAAACGATTCTTCCTTTCTTTTGGCGCTAACAGCGAAAAACGCCCCCGCCCTGCCGGCTGTGCCGGACAAGGACGAGAGCGTGTAACTTCCGTGGTACCACCTTGTTTCGCCGCACCCTTGCAGACGCGGCCTTGCGCCGGAACTTCCGGCGAGCGCAGTAACGGGCGCACCCGTCGCAGGCTAAACGCTTCGCCCGCGCAGCTCAGAGACCATGTTCCGCTCCGCGCGGCCTGCCCGGTTCCATCCTTCGGGCTTTCTGTCAGGCGCAGACGAGGCGTACTCTTCTCTTCACAGCCAATTTACATTATTACATCTAATATACGCAAAATCGGTGGGTTTGTCAATATTAAACCTCGTAATCCAGACAGACGCGGCTCTTATAGTAGGGCCGCACCTTGCTGTCGGCGACGGCCACATGAGCCGGGTGCTTGGAGTAGCCCTTGAGCGCTTCGGCAGACTCAAAGGTGGTGTCCAGCATCAGATCGGCGTTGGAAGAGGGCAGGCCGTTGATGTTGACGTGGACCTCCACGAGGCCCGGGATCTGACCGGCCAGACCCTCGAGGCCCGCTTTGATGCCGGCCTTGATGTCTGCCTTTTCGGCGGCGGAATATTCGTCCTTGAGCTGCCAGAGAATGATGTGCTTTACCATGATAAATTCCTCCTGTTGTTGACCGAAATACTTGCTGCCCTTATTGTAACATCTGCACAAAAACTGTGCAAGAGTTTTTATTTGCCCACACAGCGGCAGGATGATATAATAAAAGGTAGGAACGGACAGGCTTCGTCTTCGTACAACCTGCTCCGAAAGGTAAGAGATTTTTGATGAACTGCGGGCCGCGCCGACCAGCGCCCCGCAAGACTGTGAGGAACATCGGATGAAAAAACATTTAGCTCATCTTGCTGCCGCCCTGGCAGTGACGCTGCTCTTCGGCGCTGCGGTCGGCCCTCTGAGTGCGGCTGCGGCGGCACCCACGGCGGCGATACTGAACGAAGAAAATACTGCGGCGGAAGAGAGCCGCCTGTGCCAGAGCGGGCTGGATCTGGAGATCGAGTACAACGACCTGCACCCGGTGTACCAGCTCTACCTCTCCAGCGCCGCCCCCGACGACTGGGTGTACCAGTGGTACAGCACCAACCCCGCCGTGGCGACGGTAGACCGCAACGGCCTCGTAACGGCCCAGCAGCCCGGCAAGGCCACCATCGTGGCCAACACCTATACCACCACCCTGCGGTGTGACGTAACGGTGGTGTCCAACGTGGGCCGGGTGACCCTGAACAAGGAGCGGCTGTATCTGGAGGGCATCGGAGGCACAGCGGTCCTGAAAGCCACCGTAGCGGCAGAAAACGGCAGCGCCGTACCCATCACCTGGACCAGCAGCAACCCTGCCGCTGCCACGGTAGACCCCTTTGGGCTGGTAACGGCGGTGGGGGACGGAGAGGCCCTGATCACCGCCACCACCCCGGACGGCCACAGCGCCTGCTGCAGCGTCTATGCCGGGGCACAGGTGGCGATTCAGGAACAGATCGAGGCCGATGAGGCAAAGATCGCCCTCGGCGTCCTTGGAGGCTTTGCAGTGCTGGTCACCGTGCTGGCGCTGGCAGTCTCCGGAAGCTGAAAAACAATATCAAATAAAAGCAGGCACGCACCCGGAAAAAGCCCGGAAAATGCGTGCCTGCTTTGTTATGCTCTTACAGCTGCGCTACTGTGGTAGAACATCTTGCGATGTTCCAAATATTTGATGTAATATCGTCTTAAATTGGAACTCCGCAAGGTTTGCGGTGTTCGGGTCATTTGCGGTGTTCCAACTCCGCACGAAAGTCGAACTCCGCAAAGCGTGCGATGTTCGATTCTAAACGTAATATCGAGCAAAAAGTGGAACTCCGCAAGATGACCTGCGGGTCTCAGAGGCTTACACGCCCGAAGCGCCGTAGTTTGCCAGCACGCGGGCGGAGGGGTCGTTGACGTTGCAGCCCGGCCATGCCTTGTTGGGCATCCAGAAGTCCACGATGGTGCGGCTCTGGTCGTGGTAGTATTTCTCGAAAATTTCGCGGTAGAACAGGCTCTCCTTGGTAAACGGCATACAGTGGGCGGAGTAGTTTGCCCGGCGGAGCTGGAATTCCTCGTCGGTATAGAGGCTCTCGGCGTACTCCTTGATGTCGTCCACCATGCTGTGGCCTACAGCGTCGGAGAAAGCGGCCTTTTCGCGCCACAGGATCTCCGGCGGCAGCCAGTCGCCCTCGAACGCCTTGCGCAGCAGGTACTTGCCCTTGCCGTAGCTGTTCAGCTTCTTTTCGGGGTCGATGGCCATGACGTACCGCACAAAGTCCAGATCACCGAACGGCACACGGGCCTCGATGCTGTTGGCGGAGATGCAGCGGTCGGCGCGCAGGACGTCATACATATACAGCTCGCGGATGCGCTTCTGGCTTTCCTGCTGGAATGCATCTGCGGTGGGGCGTAGTCGGTGTACTTGTAGCCAAACAGCTCGTCGGAGATCTCGCCGGTCAGCAGCACGCGCACATCGGTCTGCTCGTGGATGGCCTTGCATAGCAGGTACATCCCCATGCTGGCCCGGATGGTGGTGATGTCCCAGGTACCCAGCAGACGGATGACCTCCTCGAGGCTGTTGATGACCATATCCCGGTCAATGATGATCTCGTGATGCTCGCTGCCCAGATACTCAGCGGTCTGGCGGGCATATTTCAGGTCGATGGCGTCGGTGTCCATGCCGATGGCAAAGGTGCGGATGGGCTTGCCCAGCTTCTTGGCGGCGATGGAGCAGACCAGCGAGGAGTCGAGGCCGCCCGACAGCAGGAAGCCCACGGGTGCGTCGGCGTCCAGACGCTTCTCCACGCCTGCAATGAGCTTTTCGCGGATGTTGGTCAGGATGGTGTCCATGTCGTCCTGCATGGGGGCGGGAACGTCGGCGATGTCCTCGTAGCGGACAAAGCGGCCGTCGCAGTAGTAGCTGCCGATGGGGAAGGGGCGGATGTCATCGCACCAGCCAATGAGGTTCTGCATCTCAGAGGCAAATGCGATCTTGTGGCTGGACTTGGAGTAGCCGTAGAACAGCGGACGGATGCCGATGGGGTCGCGGGCTGCGATGAGGCGGTCTTTGCGGGAATCGTACAGGATGAGCGCAAATTCGGCGTCCATGTGGCGGAACATATCGAGGCCGTACTCATAGTAGAGCGGCAGCAAGATCTCGCAGTCGCAGTCGGAGGTGAACTTGTACTTGTAGCCCCGGCGCTTCAAGATCTCTTTCTCGAAGCGGAAGCCGTAGAGTTCGCCGTTGCAGACCACGCAGTCGGCCCCGCGGTAGAAGGGCTGCATCCCCTCCGGCGTCAGGCCCATGATGGCAAGGCGTCCGAAGCCCATCAGGCCGAAAGGCCCTTCCACCACACGCTGGTCGTCCGGCCCGCGCGAGACGGTGCGCATCAGATATTCTTTGAACTTGTCGGCACTCATATCATGCCCGGTATAGCCTATCACACAGCACATATTTCTTACCCCTCTTGTGTTGGACCGCTCCGGTGTATCCGCGAGGCTTTCCCTTCCTCGCTTTTTGGGGAGCGGCAAATAAAAAATACGGCAGCAAACGTCCTTTTTGCTAGGACGAATGCTGCCGTATCCGTGGTGCCACCTAAATTACCGGCACAGCGTGCCAGTCACTTTGTGCGCTCTCCCCGTTGAAAGCACTGCCGCGATAACGAGCGGCGCACGTCTGCCCCTACTGCCCGCAATGCCACAGCATCCGGGGGTTCAGGGGGAAGCTCACGGGGGTTCGTTCAGGCCCGGCCATCTGCGCGGCTCACACCTGCCCGCACTCTCTGGAAGAGGGCGCTCAGGGCCTTACTTTTCCCGTTCATCGCTTTTTATGCAGAAATTGTATCACTGCTTTTTGTCCGTGTCAACATCTGCGCAGCAATTTTTACAGGTTTGTGCAGCCTGCCCGTCTTGGGCCTCATTTGCAGCGCAGCTGCGGCACAAACCGTACAAAACGCTGCCCTCGCACTGTAGCGTGAAGCCGTGCTCTGCCATCAGGTGGGCACGCACCTCGTCCATGAAGTGGCAGTCCAGATGATAGATGCGCCCGCACCGCACACACTTGAGGTGCAGGTGCTCCCGGCAGTGACGGCCCTCGTCCACATACTGGAACACGGCCTTTTCGCCCTTGTCGGCGACGTATTTCATCACCCGCTGCTCTCCGGCCAGCTTGTCCAGATAGCGGTAGACGGTGGTGGGGTTGGGGCTGGCGCCCTCGGCCTCGAGATGCTCGAGGATATTGGACGCGCTGACCGCGTGCTGGCGGTTGCGGATGAGATAATCCAGGATGAGCTGGCGGGTCTTGGTGTTGTAGCCGTCGCTTCGTGCCATGATGCTGATACCTTCTTTCTGTCTGTAGTGTACCACATTTTATCCTTCGATGCAAAACAACAGCTAAATGCTGGCAACAAGCACAAAAACGGTTGTGAAAAATGTGCAAAAATGAGCCAAGATATTTGGTCAAAACGGAAATCAAGCCAAACTTCAGCAGAAACTCTTGTAAAAAATATCCTATTGTGTGATAATAAAATCGAGATGATAGTTGGATGGTTTCAGGGATACAAGCAGAAGACGAAACATCCGACCGGAGAGAGACTGGAGAAGAGGAAGAAGAAGATGAAAGAGACGGAAGCACAGGCAAAGCTGAGCCTGAAATTACAGGCGTATCAGTACCTGAAAACCAAGATCCTGAACTGTGAGTACCGCCCCAACGAGTTTCTGAACGAGCAGAAGCTCTGCGCCGAGATGGGCAACATCAGCCGCACCCCCATGCGGGATGCGCTGGGCCGTCTGGAACAGGAAGGGCTCATCACCATCCTGCCCAAGAAGGGCCTGATGGTGTCGGGCATCACCGAGGAGGACGTACACAGCATGTTCGAGATGCGCCTGCTGGTGGAGCCTTACGCCCTGCGCACCTACGGCGCGGACATTCCCCGGGAGGAGCTGGAACACTTTGTGCAGATGATGCACGAGCCGGACGTCATCGACGACTTCTGCAAGTCGGACGACGACTTCCACGAGCTGCTGATGAGCACTCTGCCCAACAAGTATCTCCGCTCGGCCTATGACCGCATCACCGGCCTGAACACCCGGTTCCGCATCATGACCGGCAAGGTGAGCATGATCAACCGGGAGCAGACCTGCGAAGAGCATCTGGAGATCCTGGAGCCTGCCCTGAAGGGCGACTGGAACACCGCCGCCGATGCCCTGCAGAAGCATCTGGAGATCGCCCGCGACAAAGCCGAGGGCGTCATCAAGGTCATCCGGCTGTGGTAAGAAGATAACAACAAAAGACCTCTCTGTATCGAATGGTGCAGAGAGGTCTTTTTCACGCAGGAAGGAAAAATGGTTGAAAACGATCCCCCGGAACCGATATAATGGGGACAGTTCAAATGTGAGGTCTGACAAAATGCAAAACAACACACTTTCCCGCCCGGGCTTTTCCCTCAGCGGCACTGCCCTGAAAAGGCTGGCCTGCCTGTCCATGCTGCTGGACCATCTGGGGGCCTCCCTGCTGGAGAACGGCCTGTTCCGCTGCAGCGCCATCGACCCCCGGCTGGTGGGGCTGGACCAGCTTTTGCGGCTGGTGGGTCGGCTGGCCTTTCCCATCTACTGTTTCCTGCTGGTGGAAGGCTTCCTCCACACCCACGATCTCAAAAAATACGCCCTGCGGATGCTGGGCTTCGCCCTCATCAGCGAGTGGCCCTTCGACTGGGCCTTCTTCTCCGGCGTCTACTGGGGGCATCAGAATGTCTATTTCACCCTCCTGCTGGGGCTGCTGGCCATGAAGGCTCTGGATACATCCCAGACGCCGGAGGGGATGCCGGCGCTGAAAGGCATCCTCGGGGCGGCAGCCTGCTTCCTCGCGGCGGCGCTGCTCCATTGTGACTACGACGTGCTGGGGCTGGCCCTCATCCTCGCCCTCTACATGACCCGGAAGGACAAAAGAGCGCAGTGCATTGCGGGCGCGGTGTTCTCCCTCTTCGAGCCGGTGGCACCGCTGGCGTTCGGGCTGGTCTGGTTCTACAGCGGCGAGCGGGGCGGCAGCTCCAAACTCGAGCAGTGGGCGTTCTACTGGTTCTACCCGGCCCACATTTTCGTCCTCGGTGTTTTAGCAAACCTTGTGCTTTTCCGATAAACAAGAAGCCGTTTTCATAAGCATTGCACACCGCTTGAACGGTCTTTTTGCTCACATACTGCGTTGCTTTCCCTTGCAATCCGTCAGGATTGCTGCGGAAAATCGCCTTGTCTGTGGGCAAAAATCCTCGTCATTCGGCGCACCCTGCTTACGAAAACAGCTTCTAACCGAAAATTATAAAAATATGACACAAAATTGCAACATGATATGAGGAAAACTGGCAAAAAGTGTGATATAATAAACGATAGGATAGCAAAAATGCATCAGGAGGTTCTACCAATGAAGATCATTCGTGCAAAAGACTACAAGGATATGTCCCGCAAGGCGGCAAACATCATCTCCGCGCAGGTCATCATGAAACCGAACTGTGTTCTGGGTCTGGCGACCGGCGGCACCCCTGTGGGCGCATACGCCCAGCTGGTGGAGTGGTATAACAAGGGCGACCTCGACTTCTCCGAAGTGACCACCGTCAACCTCGACGAGTACCGCGGCCTGCCCAAAGAGCACCCCGAAAGCTATTGGAGCTTCATGCACAAGAACCTGTTCGACCATGTGAACATCCGCCCCGAGGCCATCCATCTGCCCGACGGCACCAACCCCGACGCGGCCGACGCCTGCGCCAAGTACAACGACATCATCCACAGTGTGGGCGGCATCGACCTGCAGCTGCTGGGCCTCGGCCCCAACGGCCACATTGGCTTCAACGAGCCGGGTGAGGCATTCGAGCTGGAGACCCACTGTGTGGACCTGACCCCTGCCACCATCGAGGCCAACAAGCGCTTCTTCGACGGCAACGAGGACCTTGTGCCGAAGCAGGCCTACACCATGGGCATCAAGACCATCATGCAGGCCCGCAAGGTGCTGGTGGTCGCCAACGGTCTGGCAAAGGCCAAGGCTGTCAAGGCTGTCGTTTCCGGCCCCGTCACCCCCGAATGCCCGGGCTCCATCCTGCAGATGCACCCCGACTGCATCCTCGTGGCCGATGAAGAGGCCCTGAGCCTGCTGTAAGGCCCGGAGGAACGCATGGACGAAAACGAAAAGAAAGAGCCGGAGACGGCACAGGAACCGCCCAAACCCGAGGACTACAGCCGTTACATGGGGACCCTGAACCGCATCTACCGCCGGAACAATAACCCGCAGCGCAAAAAGCTGGGCGACGGCATCGGTTCGCTGAAAAAGGGGCAGCAGCCTGCCGCCCCTGCGCCGGAGCCGGGCAAAAAAGACCGCAGCTTCCTTGTTGTGGCGGGCGGTGCCATCGTCCTGATGGCGATTCTGTATTTTATCAAGCTCTTATAAATAAAAAGGACCGCTGTGCAGCTGCACGGCGGTCCTTTTGCATTGCTATAAGACTCAGACGTTCTCGGTCAGGAACTTCTCGACAGCCTCAATGGCAGCTGCCTCGTCTTCGCCCTCGGCGGTGACGGTGATGGTCTCGCCCTGACGGATGCCCATGCCCATCACGGCCATCAGCTTGCGCATATCGCAGGTCTTGCCGTTCTTCTCGATGGTAATGGCGCTGGTGTACTGCTTGGCCAGCTTGACCAGCAGGCCGGCGGGACGTGCGTGGACGCCGAGTTCATCTTTGATGGTATACTGGAACTGTTTCATGGCTCATAGACTCCTTGTTGGATAAAAGGGGGATTCGGGTCGTTCAAAAAATCAGACAGCGCTCTCGTAGTCCAGCATGAACTGCACGATGCCGTCCATGGCCAGCTCGCGCGGGTCGAGCTTCAGCTTGCCCTCGCGGATCTTTGCGTAGCTGATGGGCATATACTGGTGAAGCATATTCATCGGGATGGGGTACTCGCGGAGATTGTCGAACAGCTTGTTCATGGCGGCCACCACCTCGGGCTGGCCGATGTAGTAGCGGGCGCGGTCGGAGTAGCTGTACTTGCGGCACTGTGCCAGATGCTTCTCATCGCCGTGATAGTGCTTCTCCCAGTTTGCAGGGGAGGCCAGCATGACGGCGTCCAGAGTCTCGATGAAGTTGGCGCGCTTTTCCTCGGGGACAAGCTCCTTCTCCATCATGCTCAGGGAGAACAGGGCCTCACGCAGGCCGTAGGTCAGGGCCGGGCCGACCTTGAGGATGGCGATGCCGTCGGTGACCATGTTGTACAGGTCGGTGGCGGTCTGGTAGTCGGTAGAGTGGCCCTCGAAGCAGATGTCCGGGAACTCCTTCAGGGCTGCGCAGAGGTCCACAGCGGCGGCAGGGTCATAGTCGAACACCTGCTCGTCGCCGAACTCGACGCCGGGCTGGACGACCACAGCGATGACGTCCTTCATGCCGTCGCCCACGCCCTCTTCGGTCCAGACGCGCTGGTAGGTGGAAACGGTGTCGCGGAAAGCATCGGGGCTGGTGACAGCCAGCGTGTCCTCAGCCTCGGTAGCACCGCCGGGGATGGGCACTTCGCTGCCGATGACGAAGACGGGGCGCATTGCATCGGGCTTCTCGGCCTTCAGCTCTTCGTAGCCCTTCATAGCTGCCTTGTACAGCTGAGCGCCGCGGCGTGCGATGACCTCGGTCTTGAGCAGGCCGGGAGCGTCGTCAGCCACCTTCATGCTGGTGTCGAGGTGGATCTTGGTAAAGCCTGCGCGGGCATACTGGTAGACCAGCTCGACCGAGTTCTTCATGGCCTCGGCCTCGGGCAGCTTCTGCCAGGTCAGGGGGCCGAGGTGGTCGCCTGCCAGGATCATCATGTTCCCGGGCAGGTCGATGTCCTTCGCCATTTTCAGGACCATCTGGTAGAAGTCGGCGGGCTTCATGCCGGTGTAGCCGCCAAACTGGTTGACCTGGTTGGCGGTGGCTTCGATCAGGACGGGGATGCTGCGCTCCTTGGCGCGGCGCAGCGCGATCTCAATGACCAGCTCGTTGGCGCTGCAATAAGAGGGGATGCCGCAGCGGATGCCCTGGCGGCGCTTGTCCATCATTTCCTGAAGCGGGTGTTTCATGTTTGCTATCTCCTTCGTGTCTGCTTGGGTGTATGCATTGAATCAAAGCTTGGGCTGGCCCATGCAGTAGGTCTGCAGGACGTCGTAGTTATCCTCCAGCACCACGAGGTCGGCGTCCTTGCCCACTTGGATGGAGCCCTTGCGGTCGTCCAGATGCAGGCACTTGGCCGGGTTGATGGTGCAGGAGTTCAGAGCGTAGTTGAAGGGGACCAGAGCCTCTTCCACGAGGATGCGCAGACCCTTGTTGATGTTCAGGGTGGAGCCTGCCAGACCGCCGGTGGCCGTCAGATGGGCGCTGCCGTCGGGGTAGATGATGATCTCGTTGCCGCCGAACAGGTACTTGCTGCCCACAGGCGTACCCTTGGCCATCAGGGCGTCGGAGACCATGATGGCGTAGTCGGGACCCTTGCTCATGAAGTAGTTGTTCAGGGCAGCGGGGGTGGAGTGGCAGCCGTCACAGATGATCTCGCCGTACATGGTGCGGATGCGGTAAGCTGCGCCCACCAGACCGTTTGCACGGTGGTTGAAGGGCGACATACCGTTATAAACGTGGGTCATGGAGCGCGCACCGTTGGCGTAGGCCATGACAGCCTGCTCGTAGGTCGCGCCGCTGTGGCCGATGCTGACCACCACGCCGTGGGCCGTCAGATAGCGGGTGAGGGCGAAGTCCTCATCATGCTCCGTTGCCAGCGTGACATAGCGGATGTGGCCCCGGGCCGCTTTCTGGTAGTGCTCGAACTGCTCGATGGTGGGTTTGACGATGTACTGGTCAGGCTGTGCGCCCTTGTACTTCATGTCGAGATAGGGGCCTTCGAAGTGGATGCCCAGGATCTCTGCGCCGTCGTAGCCGCTCTCCATGACATTGGCCACGTTGGTGACAGCGTTGGTCAGCACCTCCACGCTCTGGGTGATGGTGGTGGCGAGGAAGCTGGTGACGCCCTCCGAGACGATGTGCTCTGCCCAGTAGCGCAGGCCGTCCTCGTTGGCGTCGTTGGTGTCGAATTCGTAGGCGCCGTGGCAGTGGATGTCCATAAAGCCGGGGACGATGCGCTTGTCACCGTAATCGTCGTCCACATCCTTGGTGCCATAGGGCAGGATGGCGGTGATCCTGCCGTCATTCACCTCAATGGCGGCAGGGACGAACTGGTCTGCAAGCCAGACCTTTTTGCTTTGTATTACCATTTTAGATGCCCTCCTTCTGGGGTCGATAACTTGATTTCATTATACCGCACAGCTTCGGAAAAATATTTATAATTTTCAATCGATTTGTTATTCGTTTCGGCAAAAAGACATAAAAATGATGGAGAAAACGGCCTGACAGGACGCTGCGCAGAGGCTGGTTTGTCTTTTTTCAACCAAAAAGTTATGGCTTTCAGTTACCCCCTTGTTTTCTGCGGTTTGGTTGTGATATAACAAACAAAAGAGAGCGGAACAGCTCTGCTATGGAATTATCAGAAAAAGTTTTACCGTGTCCATTAGGAGGTAGATTTAGGATGAGCATTTTTAATCTGACCGATGAGAAGATGAAGGAGACGTCTTCCACCTTTACGGCCCATGAGATCTATCAGCAGCCTGCCACCTGGCGCAAGACCTGCGCACAGCTCGCTGCCTGCAAGGATGAGCTTCAGGCATTTATCGATCAGGTCGTCAAGCAGGATGATTTCGACATCGTCCTCACCGGTGCCGGCACCAGCGAGTTCGTCGGCAACTCCCTGTTCCAGGCCCTGAACCCCAAGTACAACTTCAAGGTCAAGTCCTACGCTTCTACCGACCTCGTGCCTTCCCCCGAGAACTTCCTCTCCCGCACCAAGCCCACCCTGCTGGTGAACTTTGGCCGTTCGGGCAACTCCCCCGAGTCTCTGGGCAATGTGGAGGCCGCTGAGGTCGTCTGCCAGAACCTCTATCACCTGTTTGTGACCTGCAACCACGAGGGTACCCTGTCCAAGATGGCAAACACCCGTCACAACTGCTTCGCCATCAACCTGACCCCCGAGACCCACGACCAGTCCTTCGCCATGACTTCCAGCTACAGCAATATGTATCTGGCTACCTATCTGGCCTTCAACCTCGACAAGCTGGACGAGATCACCGCTGAGGTGGAGAAGCTGGCCGTCGCCGGTCAGCACTTCCTCGATGACCAGTTCGGTCTGGCACAGAAGATCGTGGATGAGTTCGATTACAACCGCATCGTCTATCTGGGCAACATCGGCCTGAAGGGCGTCGCTCAGGAGTCCGCTCTGAAGACCCTCGAGCTGACCGCCGGCAAGGTGGCCACCATGTACGACTCCGAGCTGGGCTTCCGCCACGGCCCCAAGTCCATCATCGACGACAACACCCTGACCGTCGCTTACCTGAGCGATGACGAGTACCGCCGCCGCTACGAGCTGGATCTGGTCAAGGAGATGGCACGCCAGCGCAAGGGCAACAAGATCGCCGTCGTCTACAACCACGACTGCGAGGGCATCGAGGAGCTGGCCGACTATCCCGTCCAGATCAAGGTCGGCGCCGACATGGAGAACGTCCTGCTGGGTCTGGACTTCATCCTGTTCGCACAGACCATCGCTCTGATGAAGTCCCTGTCTCTGGGCATCACCCCGGATAACCCCTGCCCCACCGGCGAGGTGAACCGCGTGGTCAAGGGCGTCACCCTGTACCCCTACACGCTGAAATAATCAAAACAACGTCATAAATTCAGGAGGGCAACGAGTATGATCGGTTTGGTAGTTACCGGCCACGGCCATTTTGCAGACGGTATCCACACCTCTGCGCAGATGATCGCGGGCGAAAATGATTATGTCCGCTACATCAACTTTGAAGAGGGGATGACTCCCGAGCAGCTGGCCGAGAAGTTCAACGCCGCTTTTGACGAGTTCAAGAGCTGCGACGGCGTCGTGGTGCTGTCCGACCTGCCCGGCGGCTCTCCCTTCAAGACTGCTGTGGAGTGCAAGTATGCACGCCCGGAGCAGAAGATCGAAGTCATCGCAGGCACCAACCTGCCCATGATCGTCACCGCCGTGACCATGCTGGACATGGAGGACGATCCCCGCTCGCTGGCAGACGAGCTCATCGACACCGGCAAGGACTGCATCGCTCTGTTTGAGCTGGAGGCTGCCACTGCCGAGACCGAATCCGAAGAAAGCGACGGAATCTGATTTATGACGATCAACTGGGAAGTTATCATCTGGACCTGCATCACGCTGGCCGTGCTCATGAGTGTCATCGGCCTCATCCTCTATGCCATCTCGGCCAAGAACGTGCGCAGCAAGCGCAAGGAGCTGGGTGAGGTACACACGGAGCTGAAAGTCGGCTCCCGCATCATGTTTGCGGGCGGCGTCTACGGCAAAGTGGTCAGCATCGACGACGAGGACACCCTCCGCGTGGAGGTGGCCCCCAAGGTCGTCATCACCATCTCCCGCTACGCAGTCCAGAGCCTGCTGAAATAAGGCGGCATTCCCCCATATTTGCTACTTTTACCTTTCTTTCATAACGGCAAGGCCCCACAGAATGTTCGGCATTCCTGCGGGGGGCCTTGTCATTTTGTGCAGCCAAAAGCGGGAGCGGACATCCCGAAGGACATCCGCTCCCGCTGCGATGTTATGTGAGTTTCAGATTTAAGCCTTGCCGTTGCTGCCGCAGACCAGGATCTTGCTCTTGACATATTCCTTGACGTACTCGCGGCCGACGGCGCTGTACTTCTTGGGGTCGAAGACCTCGGGGTCCTTGGCGAGGTATTCCTTCAGGCCCTTGCTGAAGGCAATACGCAGGTCGGTGGCGTAGTTGACCTTGCACATACCGCGTGCGACACACTCGCGGACGGCGTCATCCGGCACGCCGGAGGTGCCATGCAGCACCAGAGGCACAGACACGACCTTGCGGATCTCGCTCAGGCGCTCCATATCCAGCTTGGGAGTTCCCTTGTAGACGCCGTGGGCAGTGCCGATGGCGACAGCCAGAGAATCGACGCCGGTGCGCTCTGCAAACTCAGCAGCCTCGGAGGGGACGGTGTAGCCGTTGCCATTGCCGCCGTCAAGGTCGTCTTCCTTGCCGCCGACCTTGCCCAGCTCAGCCTCCACCGGGATACCGGCGGCGTGGCAGGCGCGGACAACGGACTTGGTGATCTCGATGTTCTCCTCAAACACATGATGAGAGCCGTCGATCATGACGGAGGTGTAGCCGGCACGGAATGCCTGCATGGCCAGCTCATAGCTACTGCCGTGGTCGAGGTGCATCACGACGGGGACGCTGGCCTCAGAAGCGGCTGCGGCCACCATGGCGTGGAACATGGCCGGAGAAGCGTACTTCAAAGTACCCGGGGTGGTCTGGACGATGACGGGAGCGCGCAGCTCCTCAGCAGCGGCGATGATGGCCTGCACCATCTCCATGTTCTCGGCATTGAACGCGCCGATGGCGTAATGGTTCTTCTGAGCGTCGAGCATCAAATCTTTGGTCGTAACTAAGGACATAGTAAAACCTCCAAAAACTTTACCTTCTTCAAAAAGCGTTAAGAGTTTAACGATTCATCTTTATTATAGATAGTCCTGGCTAATTTGGCAAGAGCAAAAAACGCCAAAGAGTTTGTCATTTGCGGTTGAAGGCTCAAAAGCCCAGCTGTGCATCCTCCCGGGCGGCTTCCAGAACGGTGACCACCTGCCGGGTCTTTTTCAGTGCGGCGTAGCAGGCATCATAGTCCTTGAGGGCCAGGATCATGGCGATCTCCGCCACCTCGTAGAACCACGGCGACTCGCTGTACTCGCTGCAAATATCTTCCTGTCCGGGACGGACGAGAAGGAGCTTCTGGCAGTTGCTGCTGCCCGGCTCGATGAGGATGCGGCCCGCGTCGCCGATGAGCTGGACGCTGCCCGGCGCGGCGCAGTCCTTTGCGCCGGTACACTGGCAGATGAAGTCGGGGTATTCCAGCAGGAGGATGCCGCTGGTGTCGATGCCGTTCCGGTAGAGGTTCGGATGGTAGCTCACCAGCATGGGTTCGCCGAACAGTCCCACCACAAAATGTACATTATAGAGGTTCAGGTCCATCAGCGCGCCGCCGCAGCAGGCCGGGTCAAATACCGGCGGCACCTGCCCGGAAAGCAGGGCATCGTACCGGCTGGAATACTGGCAGAAGGTACAGGAGACGATGCGGAGAGAACCGATGTCGTCGAGGTACTGCTTTGCAAGTGCATAGTTGGGGTGGTGGGCCGTGGTGATGGCCTCGAAGAGGAAGAGGTGCTTCTCTTTCGCCAGTGCAATGAGCTCGTCAGCCTCCGCCACGGTAGGGACGAAGGGCTTCTCGCAGAGGACGTTCTTTCCGGCCAGAAGCGCCGCCTTAGTCTGCGCATAGTGCAGGCTGTTGGGGGTGGCGATATAGACCAGCTCAATGTCCGGGTCGGCCAGCATGGCGTCATAGTCGGTGTAGACCTTCGGGATGCCGAACTGCTGTGCCAGCGCCTCGCCGGTGGCCTGCTGCCGGGAGCAGACCGCCTCACAGCGGAACGCAGGGACCTTTGCAAACTCTGCCGCCATCGTGCGGGCGATGGAGCCAGTGCCGAGGATGCCGATATTCATGGGAGCGCCCCTCCTTATATATAATGGGTATCAGACGCTGCTCTGACAGTTCTGCTTGACGAATTCGCTGGGGGACATGTGATACTTCATGTTGAAGGACTTGGAGAAATAATGGATGGAGCTGTAACCCAGACGCAGCGAAATTTCGCTGATGGTATAGCGGTTCTCGAGGAGCATCTGACAGCTGCGCTCCAGCTTCTTGTCGTTGATATACTTTTTGGGCGACTGATCCACCGAGTTCTTGAACAGCAGCTGCAGAGCGGACCGGGACAGCGAGAAGTGCTCGCAGATCTCCGGGATGGTGAGGGGGTCGTAGATGTTGTCGTCGATGTAGGCGATGATGCGGTCGAACAGCTCGTCCATGGCGCTCTGGTGGGCCGTGCTGCTGGCGGGGCCATGGGGGAGGCGTAGGTGCCTTGGAGCAGCCGGATGATGGTCTCGGTCAGCAGGCAGAGCATCAGGCTGTTCATATAGGGGATGCCGGTGGTGCTCTCCCGGACGAAGGTTTTTTAATAAGGTGTTGATCTTCTGGTCGTAGTGGAACACCCGGTTGATGAGGGCGTCATACCAGACCTCCCGCTCCACGGGAGTCAGGTTGCGCATATCGAAGAGGATGGTCATATAGGAGGCCCTGTGCTCTTCGTCGGTGTACTGGGTGTGGAACTGGCCCGGGCCGTAGATCATCAGGTCTTTTTCTTTTAAGTGGTAGAGCGTGCCGTCCACTTCGGTCTCCAGCTCGCCGGTGTCCACGTAGGTCAGCTCAAAGAAATCATGCAGCTCGCCCTTGAAACAGTAGTTCTCAGTGCGGATGCGGTAGTAGTAGCCCAGAATTTTCTGTATCTCGATGCGGGGCAGGACGGCCAGAAATTCGTACTGGGAAGGAAAGTCTGTGATATGCAGCAAGTAGCTGCTCTCGGCGTAAAGGTCGTACTCGAGCTTCTGGGTCGTGGAGACGACGGCAAAGTAGATATTTGGCCTGATGTGGATGAGCCTGTTCATCGCAAACTCCTGCACATCGGCAGCCTCCGCCGTGTGGGAGACCAGCAGAACGCCAATGCCGCTCTTTACCTGTAAATAGGTATCGCAGTTGAAGCAGTAGAACTGGGAGACATAGCGGCGGGTGATGGCAACCATCGTCTGGTGGATGAGCTCCGGGTGCTCGCGGTCGATGGGCTGGTGGTAGACCGAGCCGTAGTCCAGAAAACTGTCGTTGGAAGTTTCGCGTTGCATTCAAATCCCTCCTTATTGAAAAAGTATATCATTTTTTGGGCGTTTTGACTAGTCTTATTTATACTTTTTTGGTAGATTGTAATGAGACTCACCGAATTTAACCGTTTTTCGAAACAATTTGTTAAAAAATATAAAGACATTTGTTCAAATATAGCCTATAATGTAGTTACTCTGAATTGGAAACTCAGACAAAAAACTCAAGGAGGAATTTGAGAATGCCGAACATTGTTCTTACGCGGATCGACAACCGTCTTGTTCACGGTCAGGTCGCAACGCAGTGGTGTGGCGCCATTGGTGCAAACCTTATTCTGGTGGCCAACGACGAGGTGGCTGGCAACAGCCTGCGTCAGGGTCTGATGAATATGGCCGCTCCTGCCTACGCTGCAATGCGTTACTGGACCATCCAGAAGACGATTGACACCATCCACAAGGCCAGCGCCAAGCAGCTGATCTTCATCGTCTGCGAGAACCCGCAGGATGTCGTGAAGCTGGTGGAGGGTGGCGTTCCCATCAAGAAAGTCAACATCGGCAACATGCACATGGCAGAGGGCAAGCGCCAGGTGGCAGGTTCCGTCGCAGTTGACGACGCCGATGTGGCTGCGTTCAAGCGGCTGCAGGAGCTTGGTGTGGAACTGGAGATCCGCCGCGTTCCTACCGAACACGCTGAAAACATCGAAAAGCTGTTCAAGTAAGCTTTCCGGATGCTTTCGAAAATACTTGAAAAGGAGCATTTATTATGGGCTTTAGTGCACTTCAGATCATTCTGGTCTTTGTGTGGGTGTTCATCGTCGCCATCGACCAGTTTGATTTCCTGGAATCCCTGTACCAGCCTATCGTTTCCGGTGCTGTCATCGGTGCGATCTTGGGCGACCTTCCCACTGGCCTCATCGTCGGCGGTACTTACCAGCTGATGACCATCGGCAACATGCCTGTTGGCGGCGCTCAGCCGCCAAACGCAGTCATCGGCGGCGTCATGGCTACCGTGTTTGCGATCTCTTCTCATCTGGATACCACCGCTGCTGTCGGTCTGGCAGTTCCCTTTGCTCTGATCGGCCAGTACATGGTCACCTTCCTGTTCACCCTCATGTCCCCCATGATGTCCAAGGCTGACCAGCTGGCAGCAAAGGGCGACACTAAGGGCATTGTCCGTCTGAACTACATGGCAATGGCTCTGCTGGGTCTGCTGTTCGCCATCGTCTGCACCCTCGGTATGCTGGGCGGCTCTGCAATGGGTACTACCCTGAGCAACCTGGCTGCCAAGTACGCATGGATCATGGCTGGTCTGGGCGCTGCCGGTGGTATGATGCGCTTCGTCGGTTTTGCTACCCTGCTGCGCATCATGCTTTCCAACGAGTTCTGGGGCATCTACTTTGCTGGTTTCGCTCTGGCAACCATCATCGGCTACATCCCCGAGCTGTCCGGTTCTGCTCTGCTGCTGATCGCATTCGTTGGTGTTGCGATCGCTCTGTATGACTACCAGACTCGCGTTGCTATCAAGCAGGCTGCTGGTTCTGGTTTTGCTGCGAATGGAGGCGACGACGAAGATGGCATCTAATGCAACTCATTACAACAATCTGACTCCCGCGCAGCCTTTGGATAAGGCTACGCTGAACAAGATGGTGCTTCGTTCCCTGAACCTGCAGGCATCTTTCAACTACGAGCGTATGCAGGCTGCCGGCTGGCTGTACTGCATCCTGCCCGGTCTGGAGAAGATCCACAGCGATAACAAGGAAGACCTGGAGCTCTCCATGGAGCACAACCTGGAGTTCTTCAACACTCACCCGTTCCTGGTCACCTTCGTCATGGGCATCATCCTCTCTCTGGAGCAGCAGAAGGCTGACATCGAAACCATTCGTGCCGTGCGTGTTGCCGCTATGGGTCCTCTGGGCGGCATCGGCGATGCTATCTTCTGGTTCACTCTGGTCCCCATCACCGCAGGTATCACCTCGAACATGGCCATCAACGGTTCGCTGGCTGGCCCCATCCTGTTCCTGCTGATCTTTAACATCGTGCAGTTCGCATGCCGCTTCTTCCTGATGTACTGGTCTTACAACCTGGGCACCAAGGCGATCGACATCCTGACTGCCAACGCTAAGGAGTTCACCCGTGCAGCTTCCATGCTGGGCGTCTTCATCGTCGGTGCTCTGACTTCCAACTACGGCGGCACCACCGTTGCTACCGTCATCGAGAACGGCGACAGCCCCATCGTTATCCAGAGCATTCTGGATGGCGTCCTGCCCAAGCTGATCCCTCTGGCTCTGACCCTCGGCCTGTTCTTCCTGATGAAGAAGAAGAACTGGAAGCCCGTTACCTGCATCGCTCTGCTGCTGGTCATCGGTCTGGTCGGCGCATTCTTCGGCATCTTTGCTTAAGACATAAGCCGGAATCACAATGCACGCGGTACTTCTTGATTTTAATGGGACGATGTTCTTTGATACCCGCTTCCACATGGAGGCGTGGTCAAAGATCTATCATGAACTGCATCCCGAAGATAAAAGCCCTCTTGCATCGACGAAGATTTGCGGTCCCTGCAATGATGTCATTCTGAAGAACATGGCCCCGTGGCTCACCCCTGCGGAGCGCCAGCAGTATTCAGAAAAGAAAGAGGCGCTGTACCGGGAGGCATGCAGGAATGATCCTGCCAGTTTACACCTCGTAGCAGGTGCTGAAGAGCTGCTGCAAGGCTTACAGAAGCGCGGCATCCCGTTCGCGCTGGCGAGTGCTTCCATAAAAGCAAATGTTGATTTCTACTTTGACTCGTTTCCGATCGGTCACTGGCTGAAACAACAGGACGTCGTGTACGACGACGGAAGCTATGCCGACAAAGGCGAGATGCATCTGGAAGCTGCGCGGAGGCTGGGTGTTCCGTTCTCTGAGTGCTTGGTCATCGAGGACAGCGTCACCGCCATCGCTCTGGCAAAACGAAACGGCGCAGGCCGGATCGTGGGTGTCGGAGAGACGGCAGACGGGTCCGAGCTGCTGGCACTGGGAGCAGACCACTACATCCACGACTTTACAGAATTTGATTACGGTTGGTTGGAAAACTGAGTTCACCCAATGAGTTTCCACTTCCACAGTTGATAAGGCGGCTTCGAGAGATCGAAGCCGCCTTTGTCGTGTCCGATTGTAAAATGCCCACCTTTCATTAGCTGGGAAGTGTACGTTTCCCTACGGATATTTGCTTGTTTATCATTCGTGAACCAGTCCATACAGCCGTAACTGGTGTGATGGACAAATGTTTTCAATAGAAAAAGCCAGAGCTTTCTGAGAGAAAACTCTGGCCTATGTAACAGTATGGTTGGAAATGTGCATTTACGGACGGACTACTTCAGGCACAGGAATGCGGAGAAGTACAGCTGCTTACCCTTGCCGATATTTTTGAATAACACAAGAAACGCTCTTGCCGGTGTAAAACTGGCAGGAGCGTTTCTTGTTGAAGTGATTGTAAAAGACCTTTTTTGCCGGAGCCCCGGCCCAGCGCAAAATCCCAGGTGGATACCCCTGCGCCGGGTGTCTGCCGCTCACTTTTTCCGCGTGGCAATGTCCTGAAAGCAGAAATAGTCCGGTTGGTGGCGGGACTGGGTGTACTCGAACAGCATCCCGTCCGAGTTGAAGGTCTGGTTTACCACCACTGCCACGCAATCATAGCCGTCCATATCCAGCAGTTTTTCGTCCCGGACGGTGGCATGCTCCACCGTGATGCGCCGTTTGCTGGTGATAATCTGCATACCCAGTGTGTTCTCAATATAATCGTAGATAGAGTTTGCGGCAATCTCCGGTGTCAGGCCGGGGACAAACTCCTTTAAAAAGTAGTTGATGTCCAGAATCAGTGCTTTTCCGTCCAGATAGCGCACGCGCTGCACCGCCCACAGTTCATCGCCCTCAGAAAATCCGCTTTCCGCAGCAAACTGCTCGGTTGCAGTGATCGTCTCAAACCGAATGACACGGGTAACGGCTTGCAGATGGTTGCGGCGGGCTGTCTCTTGAAAGGTCTCGATGCCGCCTATGGTAAAGGTGGTTTTGCCCACCGGTTGATAGATGACCCGGACACCACGTCCTTGCATGGCCTGCACATAGCCGTCGGCTACCAGCTCCGCCAATGCGCGTCGAACTGTGTTGCGGGAGCAGGCGTATTCCTCTATTAAGGTATTCTCGCTGGGCAGCAGCGATTGATAGGGGTAATCCTGCGCCTCGATGCGTTTTTTGATGCTGTGATAAATGCCCTCATATTTTGCCTTTGGCATGGTGTGTACCTCGCAACTTGTTCAAACATTTACTTTAGTATACCGTCTTTTCGGCTAAATTTCAAGTGGGCAACTTGTGAGCAGTGCCGAAAATAGGCATTCTGCAATGCTTTTTTGCAAAAGCATATTGACTTGTATGAACAAGTCTGGTATTCTGTGGCTGTAAGGAGAACTTGTATGAACAAGTTCGAAGATGCCCGTATGAACAAGTTCTAAGATGCCCGTATGAACAAGTTCTAAGATGCCCGCTCTACCGGGCAAAAGGAGGTAAACATCATGGGTAAATACGAACAGGACGCGCGGCTGCTGCTTGAGTACGTTGGCGGCAAGGAGAACATCGCGGCAGTATCCCACTGCGTATCGCGTATGCGATTTGTCCTCAACGATCCCGCCAAGGCGGACGTTGCCAAGATCGAGGCACTGAAATCCGCCAAGGGCACTTTCACCCAGGCAGGTCAGTTCCAGGTCATCATCGGCAATACGGTCAGCGATTTCTACAATGACTTTATTGCCGTCTCCGGCATCGATGGTGTCTCGAAGGAAGCTGTCAAGAGCGCAGCCAAGCAGAACCAGAACGCATTGCAGAAGGTCATGAGCGTGCTTGCGGAGATTTTTGCCCCATTGATTCCCGCCATCATCACCGGCGGTTTGATTCTCGGCTTCCGCAACTGCATTGACAGCATCTACTTTTTTAATAACGGCACCCAGACGCTGTGCGACATCAGCCAGTTCTGGTCCGGCGTTGACAGCTTCCTGTGGCTGATCGGCGAAGCCATCTTCCATATGCTGCCGGTCTGCATCTGCTGGTCTGTCACAAAGAAAATGGGCACGACCCAAAGCCTGGGCATCGTCCTCGGCCTGACGCTGGTTTCCGGGCAGCTGCTCAACGCTTACGCCGTCGCGTCAACGGCAGCGGCGGACATCCCGAAATGGGATTTTGGCTTCTTCACCATCAACATGATCGGCTATCAGGCGCAGGTCATTCCCGCCATGCTGGCCGCGTTCACGCTGGTGTACTTGGAACGCTTCTTCCGCAAGATCTGCCCGGCGGTCATCTCCATGATCGTTGTGCCCTTCTGCTCGCTGGTGCTGTCCGTCATCATCGCCCACACTGTCCTTGGCCCCATCGGCTGGAAGATCGGCACCTTCATTTCTGACATCGTCTACGCCGGCATTTCCGGCTCCTTCCGCGTGGTCTTTGGCGCAATCTTCGGTTTTGTGTATGCCCCGCTGGTCATCACCGGCCTGCATCACATGTCCAACGCCATCGATATGCAGCTGATCGCCGACTTCGGCGGTACGATGCTGTGGCCCATGATCGCGCTGTCCAACATTGCGCAGGGTTCCGCCGTGCTGGGCATGATCTACCTGCAGCGCAAGAATGCTGCCGCACAGGAAGTCAACGTTCCCTCCTGCATCTCCTGCTATCTGGGCGTTACGGAGCCTGCCATGTTCGGCGTCAACCTGAAATCCCACTTCCCGTTTATCTGCGGCATGATTGGATCTGCCATCGCAGCGGTCGTCTGTGTGGCAACTTCCACCACGGCCAACGCCATCGGTGTCGGCGGCATCCCTGGTATTTTGTCGATCCAGCCCGCCTATATGCTCAGCTTTGCGCTGTGCATGGCTATTGCCATCGTCGTCCCCTTTGTGCTGACCGTCATCGTCGGCAAGAAAAAAGGCGTTGCCTGATTTTGTGAGGTGTGTACCATGAATGATTTTAAAGATAAAGTTGTCTACCAAATTTACCCGAAATCCTTCATGGACTCGAACGGTGACGGCTTCGGCGATTTGAAGGGCGTCACCGCGAAACTGGATTACCTCGCCGACCTGGGCGTTGACTATCTCTGGCTGACGCCGTTCTTCCCCTCGCCCCAGCGCGACAACGGCTATGACGTGGCGGATTACCGTGCCGTTGACCCGCGCTACGGCACGATGGAGGATCTGGAGGAGCTTATCCGCGAGGCGGACAGGCGCGGCATCGGCCTGATGCTGGACATGGTGTTCAACCACACCTCCACCGAGCATGAGTGGTTCAAAAAAGCACTGGCGGGCGACAAAAAGTATCAGGACTACTACATCTTCAAGGATGGCACGCCCGACTGCTACCCGACGAACTGGGTTTCAAAATTCGGCGGCCCGGCATGGCAGTATGTGCCGCAGCTGGGCAAGTGGTATCTGCACCTGTTCGATGTGACACAGGCAGACCTGAACTGGGAGAACCCGGCGGTGCGGGAAGAAATGGCCGACATCCTCCGTTTCTGGAAGGTGAAGGGAATCAAGGGATTCCGCTTTGATGTGGTCAATCTGATTTCCAAACCGGAAGTGTATGAGGACGACTTTGCGGGCGATGGCCGTCGCTTCTACACCGATGGCCGCAATGTCCACAAATACCTGAAAGAATTGGTGGCGGCAGGCGGCATCGACGGCATGGTGACGGTGGGCGAAATGTCCTCCACCACGCTGGAAAACTGCATCGGCTACACCGCTGAGGGCAATCACGAGTTGACGATGTGCTTCAACTTCCATCATCTGAAGGTGGACTACAAGAACGGCGACAAATGGGCACTGATGCCTGCCGACCATCTTGCCCTGAAAAAACTGTTTCAGACATGGCAGGAGGGGATGCAGGCGCATGACGGCTGGAATGCGCTGTTCTGGTGCAACCACGACCAGCCCCGTGCGGTCAGCCGCTTTGGCAGCGATACGGCCTACTGGAAGGAAAGCGCCGAGATGCTGGCGGCGGCCATCCACTTTATGCGCGGCACACCGTACATTTATCAGGGTGAGGAGCTGGGCATGACGAACCCGCACTTCACGAAAATCGAGCAGTACCGCGACGTCGAGAGCCGCAACTACTACAGGATTCTGCGAGAGCAGGGCAAGACCGAGGCCGAGACGCTGGACATTATCGCCCAGCGCAGCCGCGACGACAGCCGCACCCCGATGCAGTGGGACGCGAGCGAGAACGCCGGGTTTACCACCGGTACGCCGTGGATCGGCATTGCCGACAATTACAAGGCCATCAACGCCGCTGCCCAAATGAACGCCCCGGATTCCATCCGCAGCTTTTACAAAACGCTGGTGGCCCTGCGCAAGAAAATGCCGGTCATCAGTGCGGGAAAAATCGAGTTCTTGTACCCCGACAACGCGGATTTGTTAGCCTATCGCCGGTACGACGGCGAGACGGAGCTGCTGGTTCTCTGCAACCTGCGGGAGCGGGAAATTGCCAAGCCCCTGCCCGTAGGCTGGACCGATGCCGAGAAACTGCTGGGTAACTACCCCGACACCGCCGACACGCTGCGCCCCTATGAGTGCGTAGTACTGAAAAAGTGAAGGCTGCCGTATTATCTTTTCGCTATTGGGAGTTGACCGTATCCTTTGCGATAGTAACCTCATAGTGAGCAAGACAAAAGCACTTTCCCTTATTTGCAATGCAAATATAAGGGAAAGTGCTTTTTTGTGTTGATGCCGCTGGGCAGATCGACGGCCAGCACGAATGCGCCGCTTTCCCGCTGACGATTCATCAGCGCACAGGCAGCCAGCCCGGCCGGGCGAAGGCTGCCGTGAAACCCGGTGCCATACAAAGCATCCACGACGGCGTCAAAGGGCTGTGCTGCCAGCGCTGCCGCATCGCGGCATTTGGTGACCAGCAGGTCTGCCAGGCATGCATAACTTTCTCCGAACTTCTCCGCCACTATGGCGTCGATGTCAGTGACAAGGAAATCAGTAAATGGGAAAAAGGATACACCACTCCCAGCATCTACCAACTGGTTGCAATCTGCCACGCATTGAACATCAAGGAAGGACCTTCCTACTTTATGGAGAAAAGTGTTTTGCACGGTTTCTGGTAGGAATGTGAAAAATAGATTTACACAGTTTATCTTGTATTTACATGGATTTACAGGAAAGCGGCTGCCAATTTTAGCAGAGAGCCGGGAAACAGAGTTCAAAAGGTGCTTTATGGGGCTTCATTAGCTGGAACCGAAAATTCTGCTAATGGCATTCGCTGGCTGATTTTGGTGATAGGTTCAAAATGAAAAATGCGAAGATCGTCTTTCACATGGAAAGATGACCTTCGCATTTTCTTAAAGGGATGTCCCAGACAGGAGTCGAACCTGCGGCCTTCCCCTTAGGAGTAGACCGTACACCTGTAAACCCATTGCAAAATAGGGTAATATATTCTACTCTATATCAACGAATTTTTGTTGTGATGTCAACGTATGTAAATAGAATCGAACCTTTTTTAATCTGCGTAAACAGATGTTTATTAGCTGGAAATTAGCTGAGCTAACGAAAAGTGGCCGCTCTATTGTACAACGCTCACCTTTCATTAGCTGGGAGGCGTGTAGTTGTTTATAGGCACCAGAGGAAGAACAGTTGCAAAAAGCAACTGAAACTTGTTTCTGGATTTATGATACCATGCCAGAAATACTGTTGCGATAGGAACATGGCCGGAATACGCGATAGAAGGATTCTGACCTATGTAGTGGGAAGTACTTCATCTTGTAAAAAGAACGGTTTTATGGTATTCTTACCTTAGACAAGGAACAGAAAGCAGGTGAACCGATGGCAGAAGTCAAAACACAAAACGACCTTGATTTTGAGCGCAAGCATGAGGAGGATCTGCGGCGTATCCGTGATTTTCGGCTCATGGATGATAACTTTATGAGCAAGGTCTTTGAAGATAAGCCGTGTGCGGAATTCCTGCTCCGGATCATCCTGAATCGGGATGATTTGAAGGTCAAAGAGGTCCATGGGCAGCATGACCTGAACAATATACAGGGCCGTTCCGTGCGGCTTGACATTCTGGCAGTGGATCATGAAAATCGTGCCTACAATGTCGAGGTGCAGCGCAGTGACAGTGGAGCAGTCGCAAAGAGGGCAAGATATAACAGCAGCCTGCTGGATGCCAATCTCACCCGAAAGGGCGATGCGTATGACGCACTGAACGAAACCTATGTAATCTTTATCACAGAGAACGATGTGCTTCGGGGCGGACTTCCTATTTACCATATCAACCGCATTATTGAGGAAATGGGGAAATCCTTCGGAGATGAAGCACATATTATCTATGTGAACTCTCAGATCAAAGATGACACCGCATTGGGAAAACTAATGCACGATTTTACCTGTACGAACCCGGATGACATGAACTATCCTGTTCTGGCACAGCGGGTGCGTTATTTCAAAGAAGATACGAAGGGAGTGGCAACGATGTGCAGAGCATTTGAAGAAGTGAGAGAAGAAACAAAGCATGAGCAGTCGATTGAAATTGCAAAATCTTTGCTAGAAGTTGGAAAAATGACCTATGAAGAAATTGCTCGGTCGGTTCAGCTTCCTGTTGAAGAAGTAAAGGCACTGGATACAAAGAAACCCGCCTGATCTTAATTCAGTCAAGATATTCTTAAAAACAAACAGCGGCAGTTTTCCCAATCGGAAAGCTGTCGCTGTTTATGTATAGAGGATTATAAGTTCTTTGCAAGATTTTTGATGAGTTCGGCTATAGAGGAGTTAGCCAGCAGTTTGGTAGGGGGAGGTTGCCAGTATAGTTACGTGAATTTTTAGAATTTTAGCAGAAATTATTTTGATAGGGAACTTATATATTTCCATAATGGATCGTTGCTCAAAGTCAAATCAGTCATGATTTTTTTAACCCGTCCGGTTTGGCTACGTTGAGCTTTATAAATATACCCTTCATCACCTTTATGCCGAGTAACAAAGTTTTCATCCATGAGTTTTCGAAGAATACGTTCACCGAGAGGTTTATTAGCGGAAACACCCATGCCTCGTAGTAAAGCCGCTTCTTTCCGACCGGCTCCGGGTTGGAAGAAAATTTTTTGGAGCATATCAACCAGAAGCTTTTGAGAGAGGGACAAGTTAGCCCTTTTAATGAGCGTAGTGGTAGCAAGAGCCTCGTAATTATCAATGTCACAATCTATAATTTGTGAAGGAACACTTTCGATTGACGAGATTCCATATATAGTAGATATAATACAATCTCTGATCTGAACTTGATCGGTGAATTTGGAATTGGTCAAATTGATTCGCTCTATACAAGAATTGGAAATCGACAGGCGATTTATCTCTTTGCCTTCAAAAGAAAGATAAGAAAAGTGCGCATCGGTTATAAATAAATCCTGAAAATCTATATATTCTGTATCCAGGAGACATAAAGCGGAAACAATATCGGAAGCCAAAATTTTATTTTCTGAGGAAGAAGCATTTCTGGCAATTGAAATGAACAAATCAATTCGTTTGGCGTCCTTTTTTATATATTCTGATATAATGTGTAAACCTGTTAAATCCAAGGGACACTTCCATGCTATATTAAGCATAGAAGAATTCCATGATTTTGAAAGTTGAATAATATTTTCGGCCCGTAAGCCATTTAAGATAAAACTGTCCAAAAATTGTCTGTCGGGAGAATCTGCGCTAATTCTACCGAGGGATGGGAGACGCTGAAGCATAATTGAAGACTCATCATTAGGACGGAATCCGGCCGCAGACTCAAAAGCATCGGAAAGGTCACTTTGAGAAATTGGCCCGGTATTTCCAGAATTAGAACGTGTGCGGTCAGCAAGATACAATAAAACATTTTTAATGATTTCTGGATTGAGTGTTGGATATATTCTGGTTTCGCGCTCACAAATTTTGGAAAGAAGTGCGTGCCAAAAACTACAGATATCTTCTAAAGCGTAATCGATTGTAAAAATATCACTAGCGTATTTTAAAAGTAATTGAATGACAATGGGACGTTTTGGAAACCACGCTGGCAAAGATGACAGTGCTTTTTCGGCATCAGTAGCTGGAATGTTCTGAGCGATAAATTTTAGAAGTTGCGTATCGGTAAACTCTTGATGGCATTCGAGAAGAATAGTCTGACTGGAAGAAAGCCCTAAGCTGCTAAGCATCTCAGCATCGGAATTAAAATAATACTCTCGACCAGTAATAAGGACGCCACCTTGAACTTGACCAACTAGATCTTTTAAAGCACATACGGAAATCTCCCTCAAATGTTGCATTTTTCGAGGATCGCTGCTCCAAGATTGAGTTCCAATTTCATCAAAACCATCAAGGAGATAGATTGTGTTAGGCTGTTCATAGGTCTTAATGAAATTTTGAGCATCTAAGCCAAGTTCGGAAAAATGTCGATTTAATATTTCTAGTGCCCTTTTAGCACCCCAGTGCTCGCGCAAATTAATCGCAATAGTATAAGGACTACGGACAACATCTTGTGTAAGAATGTCAAAAATCTGCTTGACACATCGACTTTTTCCAAGCCCAAAATCACCTTTAAGAATGACCTTTTTTCCACTTTTTAGAAGGTTAATGATTTCATCGATACTTAAATCTTTTCCTGTTTTCAAATTGGAGTAGGAGACGTCAATATAAATATTACTTTCAGGCTCACCGGTTTCGATATTGATTAGACTGCCAAACTGTTTCTTTTTGCGGGTATAAACGTAATTACTATATTGAAAATATTCATTTTGAAATTCTTCTGCAGAGCGGACAAATATTTTCTGAGCATCGCCGGCAGCTCTCATGGAATCGGTAGGTGTATTTTTCATGACAAAATAGCAGCGAGCAAACACATTATTCATAAAGAGACTTTGTTTGACCGTTACTAGTTTGGCAATATCCGTACGAACTTTTTCCAAGCTGGACTCTTCTGTTATTTCAACAATGATCCATTCATCAGGCTGAGGCTTCAATACACAATCACACTTTACACCAGCGATGGTTTCGGTGGTGGCATTGCAATTCCAACGATTACTGGCGATATTTCGGATTCGACGTTCTAAATCTTGCCACACTACAATTGCCCCCTATAACTATACAAATAAACACGTGGTTTGCTATATTATAACATCGAAACTATTCTTAGGCAATGAAATCATCTAAAAAGAAAAAGCGAGAGACATTTTCTAGACTGAAATGTCCCTCGCGTTTTTGCAGCATGTCCCAGACAGGAGTCGAACCTGCGGCCTTCCCCTTAGGAGATGGACCCAGTGCATATATTCCCTATCAACAGGGATAAAGAAAATGCAGTTATATCAAGGCTTTTCTCCATGTTCTCTATAAACCTTGTACAAGCAAAATCAAGCAAAAACAAAGGATTTTAGCCCCCTATTGTTTGCACTCTGTTTGCAAAGGCGCGAAATTTGGCGTTAGCCAAAAGTTCAATTCCCGTCGAGACTTAATTATATTCATGGTATCGTGGACATAGTTTACCATACATAGAGGTTCATTACAAGAGGTATTGAGCCAGTGAAAGTGCCTGTTTTATCTTTCTCAGGAAAGGTAAAGCAGGCACTTTTTTCATATCTAAACTTAGAAAGAAATGAGGTGAAATCATGAATACACAGATTATTGCCATAGCCAACCAAAAAGGTGGTGTCGGCAAAACAACCACTTGTGCCAATCTTGGAATTGGTCTGGCGCAGTCCGGGAAGAAAGTCCTTCTGATTGACGGAGACCCACAGGGAAGCCTGACCATCAGCTTGGGCAATCCTCAGCCTGATAAGCTGCCCTTTACACTGTCAGACGCTATGGGCCGTATTTTGATGGATGAACCAATTCGTCCCGGCGAGGGTATCCTGCACCACCCTGAGGGCGTAGACCTGATGCCTGCGGACATCCAGCTATCTGGTATGGAGGTATCTCTGGTAAACGCTATGAGCCGAGAAACCATTCTGCGACAATATCTGGACACGCTGAAGGGGCAATACTCCCATATCCTTATTGATTGCCAGCCCTCCCTGGGTATGCTTACGGTCAATGCACTGGCTGCCGCTAATAGGGTTATAATCCCCGTCCAGGCAGAGTATCTTCCAGCTAAAGGTTTGGAGCAGCTTTTGCAAACTATCAATAAGGTTCGCAGACAAATCAATCCCAAGCTGCAAATTGATGGGATTCTGCTGACGATGGTAAACAGCCGAACCAATTTTGCCAAAGAAATCTCCGCTCTTCTGCGCGAAACCTATGGCAGTAAGATCAAGGTGTTTACATCAGAAATTCCTCATTCTGTCAGGGCTAAAGAAATCAGTGCTGAAGGAAAAAGCATTTATGCCCATGATCCTAATGGCAAAGTGGCTGAGGGCTACAAAAATCTGACGAAGGAGGTATTGAAACTTGAAAAGCAGCGCGAAAAAAATAGAGCTGGCCTCAGTAGATGACCTGTTTTCTACAGAAGAAAGTCGGCAAGACGAGCAACTGGAAAAAATTCAGGAAATTCCCCTATCTGAACTGCATCCGTTCAAGGATCACCCCTTCAAGGTCAAGGATGATGATGCAATGATAGAAACCGCAGACAGCATCAAAAAGTATGGTGTGTTGGTTCCTGCGATTGCCAGACCACTGCCTGATGGCGGTTATGAGCTGGTAGCCGGTCACAGACGCCGCAGAGCCAGCGAATTGGCCGGAAAAGAAACCATGCCTGTCATTGTGCGCGACTTGGATGACGATGCTGCCACAATTATTATGGTTG
>ENA-OQOA01000171-OQOA01000171.1-human-gut-metagenome-genome-assembly--contig:-NODE-171-length-34731-cov-3.717865_pt1 | contig 34731 bp, 57 predicted proteins | sample MGYA00242633_ERZ504888 | MGnify/ENA primary metagenome ERZ504888 (study PRJEB26092, sample SAMD00036372) | human gut metagenome | host: Homo sapiens | study: EMG produced TPA metagenomics assembly of...
GAGTCCCACATGTTTTTTCAGCGGGACGATGAGGGGGCTTGCGCCCCCTCGCTGCGCTCACCCCTCACCGCTCTTGGCTCATGCCTTCGAGCGGCCGAGCGCGGATAGGCGGCCGCCGATGTCCCACCCGCGGTGCGCCAGGCCCCCGGGCAGGGCCGCGCGGAACGCGCCGCAGCCCGAGCCAACACCGAGACCGCCGAACCGGTGCACCTGTCGGAGCCCCTGTGCCTGGACCGGATTGGCATAGACGGCGTCGGTGAGGCCGGTGCTGGAGGTGGCGCCGATGCCGGTCGGCAGGAACACGCGCCCGTCGACGACGTTGAAGTCCTCGGCGAAGCGCGAGCTCGAGTCGTTGGTCTTGTCGCGGGTCGGAAACTCGCCTACGAGAGTGTAGTTGTCGGTGCTGGTCTTGGATGCCTTGGTGATGTCGTGCACGAGGTAGAGGGCGGTGTGGCCGATGCCGTCGGCGTCCTTGTAGGCGTTGACGATGGCGTCCGCGTCGACCTCGTAGATGCCGTTGCCGCGTTCGATGCCCTGCAGACGCACCGGCTGCCATCCGGCGTGGTCGGCCTGCGGGCGTCCGTCTCCCCCTGCCGCGGATGGAGTCGGTGGCGCCGGTCTTCCACGGCATGGTGCTGACGAACGCGGTGGTCGTGGTGGTGATGGCGGCGCCGTCGATGTTGAGGGCCACGTTCGTCGCGTCGATGGTGGTCTTGGACAGGACGGTGCGGGCCTCGGCCATGGAGTGGTTGCCGCTGTTGTTGCGTTCCTTGTCGGTGCCGATGTTGATGGTGGATCCGACGAGGATGTTGTCGGCGGTGTCCTTGGCGATGATGACGCGTTTGGCATTGGTCTCGGCCTTGGTGACCGGCCCCTGAGCCGTGTAGTTTTCGAAGCAGCCGCCGAGCGCCGCCTCCATGTCCTTGGTGGCGAATTTCAGCATGAGCATCAGCTGGAAGTAGAAGACGTCCGGCTGGCATTGGCCGGCGTACCCCTTGCCCTTTTTCAGGGCGAGGTCGATCTGGTCGTTCTGGCAGCCGAAGCCGGGGTCGATCTTCTGGCTGCTCCAGGAGCGCGGTATGCCGCCGGACAGGGATGCCGCGTATTTCGCGAACAGCAGGCATGGGCGTTCGGTGCCGTCCGGCAGGAGCAGTCCCGGCATCGGTTCGAAGCCGTCGTACTGCTCGTCGCTGTAAAGCAGTTCGATGTGGTTGTCGTCTCCGTCGATGCGGAAATATCCGGGCGCGACCATGACGAACACGTCTCCGTTGGATCCGTCGCGGCGGAATCGGCTGTCCCCTTCGATGGCGGTGATGTGCGGCACGCCGGAGTCGTCCACGGTGGCGTTCACATCGCGCCATTGGAAGGCGTTGAGGTAGGCGTAGTCGTCGCGTCCGGCGTTCGCGGCGGTGGATACCGTCACGGACAGGTTTGCGTTGTCGTGGGTCTTCGCGCCTGTGGGCACATGGGAGAAGGAGTAGCGAGGGAACTGCACGCCGTAGATTCGGCCGGAGCGGTGCTGACTGTAGAACTCCTTGACATTCGCGTATTCGTGCTTCGATTCGTCGTAATGGAAGGTCGTGCCGTCCACGTCGGTCTCGCGCAGGGCGCGCATGATCTTCGCGAAATCGCGCAGGCGGATGAACTTGTCCGGATTTGCCATTTTCTGTCCTTTCTCAGTTGCGGATGGCGGCCAACGCCCAGTCGATGTCGGACTGGTCGATGTCAGCCAACGGATTGCCGGTACCCACCGGCGTGAGCGTGGTAGAATCAACTTCAACCAGATCGGAGAAATTCAACACCGAAGTCGAATCCGGCACCTGCACGACGCGAATGAACCGCCATGAATCGGCGCTATCGCCGATGGTCACCTCGTAGGCGAACGTGTTATCGGTCGGCGGAACGGTGACGGTCGCGGTGCCATACTCGTCCAGTCTCACCTCGAACGAGTCACGCACCACGATGCGCTTACCGCTGTTGAAACGGCTCGTCGGAATCACGTGAACCGTCTCACCGGCCAAGTCGGCGATGCCATCCGCACTCGGATGGCCGAAATCGAATTTGATCTGAGTCAAAACATCCTCCTTAAAAGAAGCGTTAAAAACAAAACCCGTCGAAATCGACGGGTTTAAAAACATGAACGGAGAATCATGGATGTGAAACAATAAGAAACCCACACGCATGTCAGGCCAACGGCAACACGACAATGTGTGGGATTATTCAACAATAATCGGGAAGGAACCAATGCTTTTCGGCACATTCGCATCCACTGTTTGGAAACCCTCATGCGCGAAACTCCGCGAATGCACTCTAGTGGGATATGAAAGCGCCCTGAACCGTCATATCCTCCCACAATGGAGCGGAAAAGACCTGGACTCGATCACGGTGGCGGACATCGAATCATGGTTGGACTCCTTCGACAAGCCGGGAGCGGCGCGAAAAGCATGGGCCGTGTTCCGTGCGATTCTCAGGCTCGCGTTCCGGCGCGGCATGACGGACAATGATGTGACCAGAAGGGAAATCAGACTCCCCCGCCTACGTCACTATGAGCCGCGAGTGTTGTCGGCGCAGGAGGTGCGCAAGCTGTTGAAAGGCTTCTACGGGCATCCGCTCGAAGCATGGCTGTTGGTGTCGGTATGCGCCGGTTTGCGCCGTTGCGAGTCGGTCGGCATCGAATGGTCTGACCTTGACCTGCGGCGTGGCACGGTAACAGTCAAACGTTCCGTGCAGTGGGTCGCAGGACATGAGACGGTCACCGAGCCGAAGACCGATTTGAGCCGTCGAGCCGTGGCGTTGCCGCGATTTGCCGTCAAACGGTTGGCGGAACTACGGCACGGCACGAAGACCGGCAGACTGGTCGGCAATCTGAACGCGAACCAAGTCGCTAACCGTTACAAGTCATGGTGCCAGCGAATGAAACTACCCTCTGTCCCGCCACGCAATCTGCGTCACACGTTCGGCACGCTGGCAATCAAGGCGGGCACCGACATCAGCGTGGTCGCACGACAGCTCGGCCATTCCGACATCCAGACCACCGCAAGGTATTATTTGAAGCCTGATCTGAGCGTCCTCAAGGACATGCAGCGAGCATGGCAACGACTGGTGTTGACCTGCTGAATAGCTTTCCGTAACCCTCTATAATGCCGATGGTTTCGTTGTCATCAAAGCCGGAATATTGATGCTCGTGAAGTTTAGCGGCGCGATAGGGGTCGGAAGCTGGGATGCGAAACAGTGCAAGTATGTTCTGCCGGAAGCGTATAGGCCGCCAATCGAGGTCAACAGCATGTGCTGCGTCACGAATGGCCAGACCGCGCGAATGCTTATCGTACAGGCCAACGGTATCATCCGGGTAGCCAACATGGGATCGACTGGTAGCAGCCAAGGTTGCGTCGGAACTGTCGTATACCCAATCTGCTAGCTTTCCGTAACCCTCACCAAGACGAACACTAACTGGAATGTGGATTACCGTACCGCGCTGGTCGGCAAGATGCTGATAGTCGCATTCCACGCCACACGCCTCAACTCCGACTGGAATGCTGCGAAGGAGTGGGAGATATCCCAGCTTTTCACGCTACCAACCGGCTTGGAGGCGGCTTTCGAGGTGCATTGCGCCGCCGTGTCCAATTCCAGCGTCGGGCTGCATGGCGTCGAAGTGCAGACCGCGGGCAACGCCATCGCCCTCCGCTCGTCGGAGAAGATGACGATCGGCAAGGGCGGATGGGTCGAGGGATGCATCACGGTGCCGCTCGCCTAGGCGAATGTCACGCCATCTGGCACGGGGATAATCTTCGAGAAGCATTGGATGACATCGTTTGGCTCTACACCGCCGATGAGGACCACCGACCCATCCGTGTTCCAAGTCGCCTGTTTTCCGTACGCGATGCCTGACACGTTCGCGATGCACCCCAAACTGACCGCTTTGGAGGGTTTCACACCCGATTTGAACATCCAGACAGTGAAGTTGCCGACGTTCACGGAGCTTCGGAACGAGGACAGGTCCACGAAAATCAGACCATCCCTGACCTTGATGGTGTTCGAAGCGCCGTAAGGCGCCGGAACGAACGAGACGGTGGACTGCCATTGCAATTGGCACGTCTGGGTTACGGAAAGCTACTGTGCTGTTATCCAGCAGCCGTGCGCCGTGGAGTAGGCGGATTTCGGGTCGCCAAGCATCTGCACCTTCCCGTCACGCATGACAAGCAGGCTGAAACCGCAGGACGGGAACGCGATGATGCTCTGATCGGCGAGTGGGCGGAACGCTTCAGGGATGGTCTCAACCGCCATCGCGTAGTTCTGCACTCCGCTGCCGGTGAACTTGACGTTGCCGTTGACCGTGACTGTGCGTCCGACCCGACACAGCGTGAGGCTGTTGTTCGTATACGGCGGTTTCCACGGTTGGGTTACGGAATCCCACAAAGCCCCCTTCGGCGTGAACAGGCGCACCGGAGTGCCGACCGTGATACCGTCCAATGGGATACGCCACAACGGCATGTACGCGTCAACCGCGCCGGACAGTATCTTCCCTGACGGAATGGTCGGGTCGGCGGCAGTCGTCGCGTTCGGCGTGCCCTTCAACACGGTCAATTCCACCAGCTCATTACCGGTCTTGGAATCTCGATGGTAATGCGCGCAGATGATGTCATTGCGTTTCACGCCCTGCGACCCGTTGGAGATCGTCACGGATTCCGCCGCCGTGATATGCCAGTCCAAGCCTTGAATCGACGCGCAGCCGGTGCCGATCGTCGCCCTGTTGGGCGAACTCATCGAACACTTGAACGCGTCGCCCCAGTCGAACACCACGTCGGACTTCGAAAACTTGGCCTGATGGATGATCGCCTTGTCCTCGCTCGAGATGTGCGCGACTCCGGCTTTGCCGTCAACAAGTTCGATGGTCACTGTTCAGCCTCCTTCAACCATGCTTCAAAAGAAGCGTCGTCCTTCTGCATGAACGCCATGAAAGACGCATTGCACTGGGAGCACAATTCGTAGATGTCAGGCGTCACATCATCCGCGATGCGGGTCGCCTTGCCAGCGGAATACCGGCGCACGGTGAACCATTCACGCGCCTCCGTATCGCCAGCTGCGACATACGCGGTCTTGCCGCACTTGTCGCACACGTACTTCGAGTAACCGTCAGACTTCACTATCCAATCCTTTCAAACATGGAACAACCAAGCGAAGGCAACTGCCTCCACGTACCACCGAAATCCACCGCAGGGTCAACACCGGTCGTGTTCATCACGACATAGCCGATTGGAAACACGACCTTTCCCGTACTGCCGGAGCCACCGTTCACATGGGCGCTTATCACACCGTCCACGCTCACAATCGTGGAACCATCCACCCTCACGCCACCCAACACGTCCGTGGACGCCTTCGGCAGCGCGTAGGCGTTCGCGCCCCGTTCGACCGAAGCGAGCTTAGACCGTTCACCGTCGGTCATCATGCCCGACTTCGCACCATCGGCCACACTCTTCGCCGCATCCGCAACGGTCTTCGCATCCTCGGCGGTCTTGTTCGCCGCTCCAATCTGCGCCGCGTAATCGGAAGCCGTCTTGTTAGCCGCCTCGGCAACCTGCCTGACGGCATTCAAATCATCAGAATCGACATCCGCGTTTATCGTGCCGCCTGAAATCGACAGGCCACGACCAGCCGTCAAAGACACGCCACCACCAGGCGAACCACCGGAAGACGAAGAGGAAGAGCCGGAATAGTTCGCATTCGCCGACTGCACCGGCAGTCCGACCTCGAACGTCGAAGTCAAAATCCCGGAATCGATTTTCACAATCTGCTTCGTCACCACGGCGGTGACATTGACACCGGAAGCCTGATCCGTCGCGACGATCTTGTCATCCACGTGCAGACCATCACCGACCTCATCGGACAACGTCACCTCGACTGAACCACCGGTCTGCAACTCCTGCAGATGTTTCTTCGTCTCGGATTGCAGCGTGGACAAATCCGCGTTGGAATAGTCGTATGTGGCGCATACCTCATCGACGCCAATGAGCGTCTGCGTCTGACTCACCGCACCGGCTGCATCAGCGAAATAATTGACCACCAGACGATCTTTAAGCTCCTGCGAGCCAAGGCCGATGAGATGATTCACCGCGCGACAGTTGGTTTCGGCCTTGAAGTCCACCAAGTCGGAATCGATCGTGTTGTCGATGATGCCGACCGGCGTGATGCCAAGCAGGATGCGATTATCCTTGGCTTGGAAATCGAGGCGTCTACCACAGGATGCGAGCAGATTACGGAATCCTGTGTAGGCGTCCACGTAGCGTGGATTTCGGAACATCCAATTCGACAAAGTGGAAGCATCGGAGGAATCGACGGTAAACACCGAATCCAAACCGATGCGCTTCAAAAGGCTTTTAAGGATGTCAGGCAGCTTGCCGGAGACGGTCAGGTAATCCTGATTCGCGTCCGGCTGCAATATCTTCGCCGCCAACATGCCAGTCCACGATTGGCCGATCCACATGGCCGTGGACACGCCACCGGAAACGGTCACACGACGGTCGATGATCCGGCCGCCCACGTCACTGCCGTCAAGCCAGAAATACCAACCACGTTCGATTTCCGGCGCATCCGGATCGTCGATGGTCAATTCGAAGTCGTTTTCGTCCGTGCCGCAAGCCCAATCCAACGTCACCTGCGAAACGATCGCACGTGGCGTCAGCTTGCCGTCGGCGAGGATAACGTCAGCCAAGGCACACCTCCCGAAACGTCAAACATGGTCAAATCGATGCCATAATTGCCGGAAACCGTCAACAGCGAATCTCCGGCCGGTATCGGCTCGAAAACATATGAGCCGCTTCCCCTGCCGTTGCCACGAACGCCCTTGTCGAAAACATCCGAAACGTCGCCGTTTTCAGCTGTCAACGTTATCGTCTTCCGCAATCCAGTGGCCGACAGCGACACATGACCGCCTTCCGGCACCGTCACATCAACCGCATAAGTGTTGCCGCCGATCTGGAAAGACGGGTTGACGCAAGGGCCGAAAATGACCGCAGTGAACTCGGCGGCCTCGCCGGTCGGATTATTCACCGTCAAGGCGATTTTCGACGGAGCCAAATCGGTCGGCAGGTCCAGGGGGAGGTCAATCTGCGAACCGGTGCCTGGCGTCATCGGGAAGAAATGCTGCACCGGCAGCGCGCGACGCCAAACACCATCGCAAAGGACAATCGTGTAATCGACTTGCGCGTATTCCGGCCATGGCACGAGACCGAGCGATGAGCCGACGACATACGCCCGCTGGAACCATTCGCCATCCACCGTCAACGTGCCTGGCGTAACCGCCTGCACGTCCGAATCGAAAGCCGTCTGCACCACGTCCAATCTTGACGGATCCGTGGTGCGGACGGTCATTTTCGCCGTCGACGCGTTCCGGCTCACCGATTTGATACCGCGAGTGGCCAAAGTGTACGTCCATGCGTACCCGCGCATCTCCTGCAGGTCGGCCACCCACAGACTATCGGTGTTGAGGTCGATGACCGTGCCATCATGCGACGCGTATCTAAGCTCGCGCATATCTGCGGATCAACCTCCCCAAGTCACGATCGCCGACCGTCGAATCATCGGACGCGGCGCTGATGATCGCGCCAAGATCGTTGTGCAGGCTGGTTATCGCCGCCACCACGGAAGCGGTATCAACCTGTATGCTGACCTGATTGCCTGTCATCTGATTGGCTGTGGCAAACACTTCGCGTGGAATCTTCCGCTCGTTCAGCAGGCGCATGGTATCGACGCCGTAATAGGCCGTGGCCGCGGCATTGTGCGTGTACTCGCCCGCGGCGAGACGAGCGTTGAGCAGGTACACGCTGTCGCTCAGACCATTGCCGGGCGCCCATGCCGGATCCACGTAGCCGGAGAACATGCCACCTCCGGCGAACTGCTGGAAGGTGCCGTCCGTGAACATGCCGCCTGTGTAACCGCCTTCCTTCTTCGTTTTCTCCGTGACGGTGAAGCTCTTGTCCGCGATCTTGAAGTTGTTGATGAACCGGAGCACCGGAGTCGCCTGGTCGTTGACCGAGGCGGTGCTCTTCTTGTCGTTCAGCTTCTTGCGGTTGACGGCGTCGACCTTCGGTCCGGCCTTGTCGGCCGAATCGAGCGTGTTGCGCTTGTCTTTGAGCCTCTTGGAGTTGGCCGCGTTCGTCTTCGGCGTGGCCTTGTCCGTGGAGTCCAAGGTGTTGCGCTTGTTGGTCAGCTTCTTCGAGTTGGCCTTGTCGACCTTCGGAGACGCGTTGTCTTTCGCGTCGAGTTTGGCCGTGGCCTTCTTGCCGTTGAGCTTGTTGACGTTCGCGGATGCGGTCTTGGCCTTCTTGGATGCCTTGTCGGTCGCGTCGATGGTGCCTTTGACGTGCTTCTTGCCGAAGTCGTCCATCATCTTCCGCGCCTTCTTGGCGCTGTCCGTGGCCTTCTTGTCGTCGGCTTCGAGCTTGGCTTTCGCAACCTTCTTGTTGAATTTGTCGAGGTTGGTCTCGGAATCCTTGGTTTTCTTCTTGGCCTTGGAGTCGTCCACGTCGAGCTTCGGCTGGTTGCCTTCGGCGGTCTTCTTGATGTTGTCGATCGCCGCTTTGATGCTGTCGGAACTCAGACCCCACCGGTCCGCCAAAGCGTTAGCGGCCTGTTCGCCCATGCCCGAAGCTTCGGCCTGCCTTATGAGGGCTTCGCGCGCATCCTGCAGGACGCCGTTGGCGCGTTCGATCTCGCCTCCGGTGAAGTTGGTGTTCTCACCCTGCTTGAGTATCTTCTCCGCAGCGTTCTGCGCGCTGCTGGCGATATCCTCCAAGGCCTGCCTGGTCTTTGTGCCCTTCTCGCTGAATCGGTCGAGCAGGTCGCCGTTCTCGTTGAACACTCGACCATTGTCTTTGCAGGTGTCCGACAGTTGGCCGATCTTCTGGTTGAGCTGGTCCACGGCCTCGTCGGCGGTCAGGTTGTTGGATTCCAAGCCGAAGAGCGATTTGACAAGTCCGTCGATTTCCTCGGCCGCGTCCTTGGCGCTGCTTCCGAGGTCCTTGTTCGCGCTGGCGGTGTCCTTGGCGGCCTTCGATGCATTGCCGTCGGCGTCCACGGCGTTCTTGGTGGCTGCGGCCTTCTGCTTGGTCTGTTCCTTGGCTTCGCCTGTATGCCTTGGCTTCGTCCTTGATGCTGTCGCGCATCTTCTGCGCGACAGCCATCTGCGAATGGCCCTGCTTGCCGTATTCCTTCAACGCGGCGTTGACCTTGTCAGTCGCGTCCTTGTTGCCCATGGCTGCGCTGGTCATGTCGGTCAGGCTGACCTTTGCCTCGCCCATCCAATGCGTCATGTCGGCTCCGGCGAAGTTCATCTTCTGGTAGGAGTCGGCGATGGTGCTACGGACGTCACTGCCTGATTCAAGCGCGGACTGGAGCTGTTCGGTGGCCTCCTTGGCCTTCTGCTGGCGCTCAATAAATGAGGTGAGCGCCACTCCGGCGACGGTGAGGGCGATGCCCCACGGTCCGCCGAGCAGACTCATGACGCTGCTGCCGACGGCTTTGAATCCGGCGGTTTTCAGTTCGGCTCTGCTGGCGCTCGTGCCGAACGCCTCCATCTGCTCCTGCGCGCTCATGCCGCTCGCACGGAACATCTGGAAGGCGGTCTGCGCGGAGGCCAGAGCGCTTTTCATACGCTGGATCGGGTCGATGGCCAGACCAATGTTGTTGGCCATCGTGCTGGTGCTGCCGTTGAGATTGCTTGCGGCCTTGTGGACGCCGCCGAGCACGCCGCCGAGAGCGGCCATGACGATGATGGTCTGCTGCGCGCCGGCCGGAAGGCTGGCGAAGGAGTCCACGAGGGTGTCAAGCCCCTGGACGAGTTTGCGCAGTGGCCCTTGCGCGCCTTCGCCGATGGAGATCATGAGCGATTCCATGCTGCCGGAGAGGTTTTCGAGGTCGCCTTTGAGGTTGTTGTTCTTTGCCGCTGCCTGTTCGGCTGCGTATCCGCTTTCGAATACCGCCTTGGTCCAGTTCCTGACGCCTTTCTCTCCGGCGTCGTAGAGGTAGTTGGCGGCCTTGATGGCGTAGCTGCCGAAAATTGTCGCATTCGCCTGGTTGCGCTGTTCCTGCGTGAGGTTTTTCTCGGCTTTTTGCAGCTGTCCGGCGAAATTGGCCATGCCGATGAAGTTGCCGGAAGCGTCGTATGCGCTGATGCCGAGCTCCTTCATGGTGGCTGCCGCGTCGTTGGATGGCGCGGCGAGCTTCATGAGCATGCTGTTCTAATTGTGTGCCGGCTTCGGCGCCGATGGTGCCGTTCTGGGCGAAGAGGCTGAGGACGCCGGTGGTCTCCTGGATGCTCATGCCGAAGCTGTTGGCCTGCGCGCCGCAGTTGTTGAGCGCTTCTCCGAAGTCGCTGACGTTGCCGACTGCCTTGCCAGCGCCAGCGGCGAGCGTGTCGGCGACCTGCGAAGCCTGGCTGCCGGACAAGTGGAACATCGACAATGCGTTAGCCATGTATTCCGCGGCGTCGCCCACGGCCATGCCGTCCGAGGCGGCGAGGTTGAGGGCCCCTGTCAGGCCGCCGGAGAGTATGTCGGTGACGCTCATGCCGGCCTTGCCGAGGTCGTTGATCGCGTCGGCTGATTCGCTGGCGGAGTAGACGGTGCTTGCGCCTGCTTCGATGGCGGCTTGGCGGAGTTGGTCGAGTTCAGCTCCGGTGGCTCCGGTGTTGGCCTGCACAGTGCTCATCTGCTGGTCGAAGTCGGCTGCCATCTTGATGGATGCGACGCCGAAAGCGGCGGCGGCGAGTCCGGCGGCGGTGAGGCCGCTGGTGATGAGCGCGCTCTTGCGGCCGGTGTTCTCCATGCCCGAAGCGACCGTTTTCGCGGTGCTTCCGGCGCGGGTCATCGCCGCCTCATATGAGGCGGTGTCGGCCATCAGCCGGATGACGATGTTCTTGTTCTCAGCCAAAGCATCCTCCAAAAATGTCAACAGGTCAGGTGCGCGGTCAACGCGTTCGCGGCCGGATTGTCCCTGCCATTCGCATCAGTCCACCGTTTCATGGCCTGCTGCATGTGCGCGGTGGCCCAGCAGACGCTGGTTTCGGCATGCAATGTAAGTTCGGCCTTCGGGTCTTGGCAGATCGAGCGCGGCAAACCGCATAGTGGGCACAACGAGCGTTCGTATTCCGCCAACGAGCGCATCCAATTACGCTCCGTCTCATCCCATTCGACCTCATCGCCCCTGCTCGGCCGCCAGCCCCATGAACCGCTTGTAGCTGATGCCGAGCTGGCGGCAGATCCGTAGGTCCTCGACTAGTTGCGGAGAACCTTCGAGGCGAGGTCGAATGCCGCTTTTGGGTCCGCTGCGGTGCCGTTCAGTTCGGCGATGGCCTGCCAGATCGGCGTGAACTGGCCATCGGTGAGTTCGTCGAACAGATTGCGCCACGCCTGTTCGGTCTTGTCTTCGTCGGCTACCGGCTTGCCGCCGATGGTCGCGGAATCAAGCATGAGCGGCAATGCCGCGGCTGCGGTGCCGAACATGTCGTTCGTGCCGTTCTCATTGCGGTGCGCGGCCAATGCCTGCGCCCACTTGCTGACCGGCAACGCCCGCAACGTGAGCTTCAATGTCTCCGCATCCGCCTGTTCGCGTAGCTGTTCGATGCGTTTGGCGGTGGCCTTAGCCTGCCGGTTCGTCCCGGCCTCCGTAATCTGTTCGCGCGTGGTCTCCTCGGACAGCGTATCACCCAATCTGGCGATGTCCTCGGCGATCTGCTGGTTGAGGATGATGTCGACCTCGCGCGTGCGCCTGGTGACTTTAAGCATTGTTGTTCCTTCGCTCTAATATTCATGTTCCTTTACTGGGGAAGAGAAAAAAGAGGGTCCCGCGCCGGCGAAAGGAACGAAAGTCCGATGCGGGAAGAATGAATCAGGCGACCTTCACGTTCTCCGCCCAGCCTGGAGCCCGGACGGAGAAATTGACCTTGCTGCGCAGGATGCTGTTCGCGGCGATCGCCACCTTGGCGCTCATGCCGACGCGGACCGCGTACACGTTCACGATGTCGCCGGCGACAAAAGTCGAATCCGTCTGCTTGCCATAGCGGCGCACGAAGTAGCCTTCCGCACCCTCGGTCAACGTCTCCATTGCCATGTTCTGCGTGGAATGCGAAGTGTTGGTGTTGTCGATGACCTCGACGCTCGGGCCGCTGATCTTCTTGCGTCCGGGATTCTCGTAATCCTGCGCGCCGTTCTCGCGCTGGTCGGAGATGGAATCCTGCGACGGCGAGCATGACCAGCCGCCAAGGGTGACGTAGTTGCTCAGGTCGGTGCCGGCGCCGATCTCTGCAGCGGTCGGCTTCTGAATGTTTTTGATGGACGGCACCCAGATCGTGTTGACCAGACCGTCCGCCGGTGTGGAAGGAACTTCAGTTCCAAGAGTCAAAACCATGACTCCTCCTTATAAATATTGGGTCACATGCGTGACCAGTTGAATTTGAAAGTCAATAGGCGCACCTGATAGAGCAGGCTTGTGTCCTCTGCGGTGAGTCCGGCCGCATATGCGCCGGAATCGGAGAACAACGTCAGGCAGCCGGTGTCGAACCCGTGCGCGACGAACCGTTTTCCAGCCAAGGCTGGAATCATGAGGTCATCGGCCAGCACGTTGACGGAATCGGTGGTGGTGCTCACGATGCGCACCAGCAGAGTGCCGATGCCGCAATGCACGTGTTGCGTCTCCCCGACGATGTGCCCGTTCGTGGTGACCGTTTCGATCACCCACGGTGGCTTCTCCGTCGGTTTTGGCGTGGTCTGCTTGAAGACCTTCCACCCATCCGCAGGTTTTGGCACATGGTCGAGAATCGTGTTCGACAAGGTCATTATCGACTGCACTAGAATCCCTCCACTGCGGCACGAGCCACATATTCCGCGAGCTTTGGCAGCTCTTCCTCGCCATGCTCGTAGAACCGGTGTGTTCCACCACCTTTAGCGGTTCCGAAGAACGCGATATTGGCTAGCGAACCAGCCCCGCCCTTGGTAGGGCCTATCTCGGCGGAAATGCGTCCCGGCGCTTCCTTCACCGTGTAGGTGATTGGGATGCGTCGGAATGCCTTGTTGCCGGAGCTGGAGAGGTCTTCGCGCAGGTCGTTCTTGACGTTCTGCGCGCCTTTCTTCACAGCCATGGTGATCGCCGCGCGGCGGGCGACGCCTTTGGCGAGCAGCTTGTCGGCGAAGGCGGTCAGCTCGGACGCGTCGAACAGGCTCGTGGCGTTCATGCATCCTCCTTCACGTTCCAGCGGCAGGCGGTGGCGTGCGTCTTCTCGGATTGCGGGGAGACGAGCCTGAGCCGTCTGCCTGTCAGCAGCGGGTTCGCGGATTCGGTGATCTCCACGACGTCTCCGGCACGCAAACCATTGGTGTCGTAGGGAAAGTGCACGTAGAGCGACCAGACGAGGCTTACGGCGCCCATGGCCTGGGCAGCACTCCCCTCGGCCTGCTCGCTGGCGAGACCACCAGAGGTCTGCACCTTGCACTTGCCCTGGTACACCTGCTCCGTGCCGGTGTTCGGCAGTCCCGTGTCCGGATCCGTAGTGGATTCGCCGGGTCGGGTCACCGTGCAATGGTCGGTCATGAGGTTTTCCGCGTCGCGGCGGGCCTTGGCGAGGAATGATGCGCTGATTTTCATCGGAACACTCCAATCGACGTAACGTTCGCGCCGAAGCGGTTGCGCAGCCTGCGCTTGGTCGCTTCCGGCAATTCGGTCACGTCGATTTGGGTGGAATCGCCTTGCGTGTAGCCGACCTGTGCGTCGTCGACGCGCTCATAGCTGACGCCGACGTGTGCGCCGGGGCCACCGTCCTCGAGCTGGTGGAGTCCGGCCGCGACGTACGAGCAGACGAGTCTGACGACGTCGGCGGGTATCGGATTCCAGCCGCCCGTGAAGGTGACGGTCACGACCGACGGGATGCGCCCGAAGGGACTCCATGGCTCTTCGCGGTAGAGCGAGGATCCGAGGAGTCGCCAGTCGTAGACGGTCTTGCCGTCGATGAGCACCCTGGAAACGCTTCTGACGGCCTTGCATGGCAGGTCGAGTTTCCTGGACTGTTCGCCGGGGATGTCGACGGTCCATTCGCCGAGCGTGATCGGACAGCCGGCGGCCGAGCGGACGGCGTCGGAGACCGAATCGAGCAGACTGGTTGCCGTCTGCTCGTCGGTTACTTCGATTCCGTTGCTTTTCAGGTCGTCCAAGGTGGCCAGTGCGGTCATTTCAGCCTCCGATCATCGGACTCGACTACTTGCCGCTCTTCTTGCCTGCAGCAGCATCCTCTTCACCGTCGCCGTCTGCGGTGGTATCGCTCACGACGGGGGCCTGCGCATCCTGCAGGGAACGACCGGTGGTGGTGGAGAGATTCAGGGTGATCTTGGTCAGGCACTCGGGGCGGATGACCTTGGCACCGTACAGATCGAGGCCGCGCACCATGTCGGCGAAGTCGGTCTGCATGCGCATGGCCTCGACGTTGCTGACCTGCTGTGCGAAGGTCACGGCGGCGTTAGTGCCGGCGAGAATGGACTGCGTGTCCGGGCTGGCGGACTTGTGCGGCACGTTGTTGGACTTAACGACGGTGAAGCCGCGCACCTGGCCGACCACGCCGTTGAGCAGCGTATTATGACCTGCTTCGGTGCCTTCGATGAAGCGGGAGTCCTGCAGCAGGAGCGCGTAGAAGTCGGGGCTGACGACGAGCCAGCGGCCCTCGTCGGGCACGTTTTGAACATCCAGTTTCCGTCCGGCTTCCACGACGGCGAGATACGCGTCGGCGGGGGTGCCGACGGCCACGGTCTTGGCTGGCGTGCTGACGGCCGTGTCCATGAGATTGGAGATGTAGTTCTCCACGTTCTTCATCATGTTGTAGGCGGCGGAATTGGTGAACTTTCCGGTCATGTCCGCCTTGGCCTGAGCCTTGTTGAGATCGTTGACCTTGAAGGCGAAATAGTCGGACTGATCGATTTCAAGGACGGCTGCTTCCTTGTCATTGGCATCGTCGACGGTGATCGCCTGGCCGCGGACGTACTTGCGCACAGTCACATCGTCGTATCCGGTAATGTGGACGGTATCGCCGGCCTCACGGATGTCGCCCTCATAATCGCGGTTGCACAGGCTCGGAAAGACGAGCTTCGCGCGCAGGGCTTCGAGGATGGCGGCGGACCATACCTCGGGAATGAAATTGGTGATTGCCATTGCTGGTGGCCTCCTTACTTGCTGCGGCCTGCGAGCAGATCATCCAGGCGGCCCTTGCGGCGCGCCTCGTCGATCTGTTTCGTGGTCATGTTCTTCAGATCGTCCCTGGTAAGCTGTCCCGCCTGATGATCGCCATCACGGGCGCCCGACGGTGGGATGATTCCCGCCAGGCCAGCCTTGTTCCCGCCTTGCGCGAGATACGGATGTGCTGCGACCAGAGCGTCGATTTTCTTGGAAATCGCGTTCTGGTCGTATCCTCCCTGATCGTCAGCGGTCAGATCGGAGAAATCTATAAGCTTCAATGCGTCACCCGGATTGATGAGCTTGCCAGTGGCTGCGGCGGTGACGTTCGCCTGGAGCACCTGCTTCTGCAGTCCGGCGATGGTGGCCTGCGCGGAGTCAAATTCCTTGCCGCGCTTCTCCCAGTCGGCGACCTGCTTCTCCAAGTCGTCCACACGGTCGGCCTTCTCGTAGGCGGCCTTGAGTTTCGCCTCGAGATCGCCATTGACCTTCTTCTGGCCGAGGAACTTGTCATGCCAGTCGACGGGCGGCTCCTGCGCGCCCGGATCGTTGGTGTTCGGATCCTGCTGTTGTCCTTCGGACATGGTGTTTCCTTTCATTTGGTGTAGACCTCGCCGTTGCTGGCGAGCCATCTGCGGTACGAGTTCTCCGCTCTGGCCAGCACGTCAGGCGTGACCGGCGAATCCGGCTGGTACGGGTTGCGGCCGGCGAGCGCTGCTTCGTAGCGGAGTCGTGCGTTCTGGAGGCGTTTCTGGGCGGCGGTCTGTTCTTCGTGTCTGCCTTGGCGCCATTCGTTGTTGTGGAGCCATTGCTGGCGTCGGAGCGCTGGGACTTGGGTTCTCCAGTTGTCGGGGAGGATGTAGCCCTCGCGCTTCAGGAGTTCGATGGTCTGTTCGCGCGGGAGGTTGAAGCTGTAGATGCCTTCGGGTGTGAGTCTGCGGTGTTGCTGTTGTCCGTATTGGTATTTGCGAATCATGCGGCTCCATCCGTAGCGGCCAGTGCCTTCGGACGTGGTCATGTGGACGTTGCCGTGTCCGATTGGCCGCATGCCGCGGTGGGCGTTGACGACCTGGTAGATGTCGGCGCCGTCTCTGATTGCCTGTGCGTCGGCATGTCCGAAGACCTTGTCCTGCTCCTCTTCGCTCATATTGTTGAAGCGGTCCATCGGACTGGTGATCCAGCCTTGTTTCTCGGCCTTTTCCTTGCCTTTGCAGGGGATGGTGCGGCCGTGGCATTTCGGGTGTCGGAGGAAGTCGTTGTTGTGCCGGAAGTATTTTCCGGCGAGGATGGCGCATCGTGGGCAGCAGTCGGGTGATTCGACGCGCACGTAGCCGACGCCTGCCCTTTGTGTGATGCTGACGCCCATCGCGCTGATTGACGTGTCCTCGATGGCCTGCATGGCCATCTGGCGGAGCGTCGCGCGTCCAGCCTGCATGGCATCCGATTCGTCCATGCCGGACTTGATGGCCGACAGGGTGTGCGTGACCGGGATGCCGAAATACGATTCGAGGTCGATGCCGCTCGGCGCGAAGCCGGTTCCGAATGCGAGAGGATTCGCGATGCCGCCGTCTGGCTGGATGTAATCGCTCTGTTCGGCGAGCATCAGCGTGGATGAGTCCATCGCGTCGGCGGCGGCGCGCGTCTGCAGGGTGGCGAAGAGCGTCAGGAAGTCGGCGTTCGTCCGATTCCAGCTGTCACGCACCCGTCGCGGATCCACGCCCTTCCATGTTTTGTCCGCCGCCTTCACGGTCCAGCAGGCATAGTCTGGCCAGGGTGTGCCGGCTGTCCGACAGGCTGTCCATCGTCACCGTCATCAGATGCACCTCCGACCTGCAGGGTTCGCGCTATCTCGGCCATCTCCGGGTCGCTGTTCTCCTCGTCGATCATGCGCATGATGCGCTTGATGTCCTCGGGGCTCTGGCCCATCTGTTCGGCGATCCACTGCAGCGGGTAGCCGAGCCGCCTGTATTTGAGCATCGCGTCGGCCATGAGGGCCTCGCTGCGGTACTGCGGCGTGGCGAACACGACCTTGGAAGTCCTCGAGGATGCGCGCTGACTGCTCGTCGTCCTCGAGCGTCATGGCCATCTCGCACAGCTCACGCACCGGCTGGCGCATGAAGCTGATGCGCTCCAACGTCTTGCTGACCAATCCGGCTTCGGCGACCTCGTAGCCGGTGGCGGGCACCTCCGCGTTCGTCAAAAGATAATGGCCTGGCGTGCGCGTCTCGGCGGCGATGTGCTCGACCGCCTTCTGGATGATCGGAAGGAAGGCCTGCAGGTTGCTTGCCGTCCATTCGCCGATCGACACGTTGTCGCCGGTGATCTGCATGATGCGCTCCATGACCTGCTTGTCGAGGTTCACGGGACGTTCGCCCACCTGCTCTCCGGTGGCCTTGTCGAACACCGGTTCGGACAGGCTGTCGCCGCCGAGGATGACCCTCGCGGGCATGGACGCGAAGTCCAATGCGTTCAAGGTGTATGCCCAGCAGACGTTGACGGCGTCCTGCATGGATTCGACCTGCTCGACGTCGCTGATGGGAAGGTTGTCCAGGAGCATCTGGTTGCGGAATTCGACCAGTGGGACGCGGCCGAGCGGGTTCGGGCGGGCGGAGTCCGGCAGGAACATCCATCCCTCGACGCCCGGCGGCAGACGGTCTCGTTCGTCGTCTCCGCCCGCGCGGACGCGCACCACGTCGAAGACCACGTCGGGCAGCAGCAGCGTGCCGAATTCGTGCTCCTCGTCGTATCTGACCAGGAGGCCGGCGTCGACCTCGCCGGTGAGCGGATCGTAGTGGACAGCCGCCGAGTCGGGGTGTTCGAAACTTATGCGCGCCCTGCCGTCCGGCATCGAGGTGACCAGGCCGAAGGCTCTGCCTGTGGTGGTCATCATCAGGGCGGTCTCCTGCAGTTTGCGGTCGCAGTCGTTGCGCTCCCACACGCGCATCACGTGCGAGTCGAGTTCGACGTCGCCGTATGGGATGAAGCCTCGGAAGTGGATGCGTTCCACGGGCGCCTGCGCCACAGGCAGGCACCAGTTATCGGCGAATCCGCTGAAACGATCCGACATGTAGCGTTTGAATTCGTCGGACGCGAATTTCAGGGTGCCACGCTTGCCGCGCACGTAGTCCGTGTGCTTCCTAATGTCCGAGCGTCGCTGCTCTATCTTCATGGCGAGCAGGTTCGCCATACGGTTCACGTCCGCGGCGGTGCGAATCATTCAGAATCCCCTTGTTGTCGAGCCGGTCAGCAGGTAGGCCTTGCGTTTCCTGCCCCAGCCGGCGGCGCGCGCGTCGCATGCCGCCTCATGTGCGAGCACGCTGGTGACCGCCGCGTCGATTTTCCTTGTCTGTTTTGGCTTGCCGAGCCCGTACCGTTCGCCGGACTTGGCGAAGCGTCTTGCGTTGCGCATGTGCGTGATGGTGATCGGACAGCCATCCTGGGTGATGGCGTGGTGCTCGAGGTCGGATTCGAAGCGTTTCAATGCCTCCCAGACGGCGGTGATGCGGCTGGAGCCGCTCATCGACCAGGGAATGTACTTCTTCGGCCCGTATTGGGAGTCCCATGCCTCGATCTGCGACTCCCACGACACCTCGTCGCGGAATCCGGGGTCGCAGTAGGCGCGCACGATCTTGTACCGGTCGTTGAGCTCGTCCATGGCGGCGTTGACCTCGCTGCGCGGGATTCGACCGCCCCATGTCTTCGGGTTCCAGATGGTGGGACGCCGGTCCTCGCCGTAGCGCGGAGTGAAGATGAAGCCCTCGCGTGTTTCGGCCTTGATGCATGTCCAGTCGTCGTTCTCGGAGCCGTCGAAGCCGAGGCACACCTCGGTGCCCTTCGACGGGTTCTCAAGCCAAAGCTCATGCTCGGACACGCTAATATCCCATGTTCCTCAAGACCGATTTTGACAAACTCTTCTGCGAGCGCTGGTAGTTCTGGTTTGTGATCTCCCTTGTTGTCGCTTCGCCGAAGGAATTGACGAATGCGTGGCTTGTGCCGCTTGATTTTGGTTGGCGTCGGATCTGTTCGTCGGAGATTCTGTCGCGCTGTGCCCTGGCGGTGCGGAATGCCTTGGAGGCTGCCCGGTATTTGTCGTAGTTCGCCTTGGTTGCCTCTGGAAAGACGCTTTCCGGCATGCGCTGGTTGTATTGCGTGGCTCCGTGCGCGGTTCTCTGCATGATTTCCGATGCGGTGTCCATGCGGTTTCCCGCGTCGCGCATCATCTTGGTGAGATCCGTGTCGCTTACGGATGAAAGGTCAGAGGAAGAGCCTCCCCCTCCGCCGCCATGTCCGCCACGTCCTGCGCCTGAGCTTGATCCTCTTCCGCCCATTTTTTCATCCTTTCCGCATTGCTGTTTTTGTATGTGACCACTTCGATGCCACTGAAGTCGAAAAACGGAATGGCATCTCCGTAGAGGAGAATCTTTTCCGGTGCGAGCCTGTCGATCGCGTATCGCATGCCGAGCCGCCAATAGAGTTCTGCCGTCGGATTGTCGTTCGTTCCGACCGTGCTTACCGCGACGGTGGAGTTGTTTGGAATGCCTGAAAAGCAGTACGGGAATGACTCTGGGCCCGCCCATTGAAGTGTTGGGATGACTTTCAGTCCGCAGGCCTGCCAGTATGCTCCGATCAGACGGCTTCGGAAGACGTTATAGATCTTCATCGCTTCCGGCATGTCCATGTATGTGCTGAAATCAGGTGTCAGCACGCACTGGAAGCGTTTGAGCGGTGCGATGTATCTGTCCGGCTGGTTCCAGACTCTCTGGAACTGGTAGTCATCGATGAAGAAATGGATTCCGCAATGCTTGACTGTCTTTTTGCCGGTCGCGTAATTGAAGCCTATCAACGTGTCAGGGGGGGGTGACGTCCTGTTTTGCAAGCATTGGCATGTCGTATCGGCCAACTGTCCGCACCTTTTGCAGCAGCGGAAGATTGTATTGCCTCATCGTCCGCATCCTTGATTTGTTGAGTGGTCTATTGTCCCGCATAGCAGCTCTCCCATAGTCCGTCCTCGAGCCATGCGCCGCCGCCCTGCACCATGCGGTTGCCAAAGAAGCGTTCCGCCTGCGCGGGATCCTTCTCCATGAGGGCCTCGGCCTCCGCCTCGACGGAATCCAAGGGCACCCAGGGGCTGCCGGCGTACACCCATTCGAGGATCTTGCGGCGTTCGCGCCGGTTGTTGAAGCTGTATGGCGTACCGTCCTTGTGGCGCAGGTCCGGGTTGAGGTCGGGGTTGCGGTAGAAGATCCACACATCCGATGCCGATGTCTCGAATTGCTGTTGGGCATAGGAATTTTCGCCGGGGTCGTAGGCGTTGGTCCAGAAAGTGCGTTCTGCCGCCCATGCCGGCGGCGCCGCGGCGTTGGGTGTCGGCCACGTCGAGCATGCCGTTCGACTTGGTGTACAGGCCGGCCTCGTCCTGTTCGGCATCGCTGATCGGGTTGCCCAGACGGCTGGTGGCCGATGCGGTCACCACATCGATGCGGTCAAGGTCGAGATCGTCATCGTCCAAGTTGATTCCGGGGCGCAGGATGCGGATGAAGCCCTCGCGCACCTTGAGCAGCTGCTTCAACGGGCCGAGCCGGATCATCGCGACGAGTGGACGGTAGGCGTTGCGCACCTGGTCCTCGGAGTTCGCGGTCAGCTGGATGAGTGGCGAAGGGTGACGCATGCCTTTCGGTTCGCCCGGATTGTAGTGGTAGACCCATCCGCAGGGGCAGCCGTTGTCGGAGCATCGGTACACGTCGCCGGGCTTCGCCCAACCGGCGAACACGACGGGCCCGCAGGCCTCGAGTATCGCGCATGAGGCCTCGGTCGGTCCCTTGCCGGTCTTCTGTGGTCCGATGCATCCGGTCAGACGGTATTGGAAGGCCTGGTTGAGGACGAGCGGATTGTCTACCGTGACCTCCTCGGGAGGCACGAATTCCGCGTCCTCGCGCACACGCCAGCGGTGCGCGGCGTACCAGAATTGCCAATCGGACCAGCAGAATGGCTTGCCGCGGAGGATGCCGTCTGGCTGGCGCACATGCCGCTGCACCCACGCGTCCTGCAGGTCGGCCAATGTCGGGAAGTCGATGATCCAATCGTCGGCCATGTCACGCCCTCAGGCGTCGTGGGAACTGGACGATCTTGGTGTCCATTCCGCTGGCGGCGGCCTCCACGTCCGTGGCGGACACCTCGTGGGCGGCCATGTCGACGTTGTCTTCGGAGATCTTCCAGCCGAGCGCCTGCAATCCGGCCTCGGACAGGCCGATGCGATCCTCAAGCCTGATCTTCACGGCCACGTCCGCGGCCTTCGCCAATGAGCTCTCGCAGATCACACATTCGCGCACGTACGAGGCAATCTGGTAGTGCAGGTACTTCAGCTGCGGCTGTTTCCATGCGCGCGCCTGCGGCAGACGCCACAGCTGTTTCCACAGTTCGGCCTCCCGATTGTTCCAGGATTCCGAACCGGCGGTGTCCTCGACCCACTCCTGCGACTCCTTGTCGAAATCGCGGAGCACATACGGTGGTAGCGGGAATTTCGGCGGCCGGCCCTTGTATTCGGTGTTGGGCAGGCTGCGCAAAGTGTATCCCCTGCGTTCGCTCGCTCCGCTCGACGGATCCGGCATCGGACCGGATCTGACGCGTTTTCCTCCTCTTGGCATGTCTCCTCCATCGTCGGACGGCCTCGCGCCGTTCCTTCGCTGTCGGCGGCCGGGCCTTTCGCCCGACCCCCTCTGAAACCTTTGAACCCTCCGCACCTCGGAGACAGCTCTCCGGCGGTTCTAGCCACCAACCCGTTAGGGGGTACCCCCGTGGGTGTTTCGGCGGGTTGATTTCGTTGATTTTCCAACGTTTTCCAATGCCGCGCGTTCGGCTTCGCGGCGGGCTGCGAACCGAATTGAAAAAGACTTGATCGCTTTTGTCTTCCGCTTCGTCTCACGTTTGCGGCGCGCGTTGGACGTCGTCGGCTCGGCTCGACGGCATGCGTTCGTGGCGTCGATAGTGATGAATCAGCGAAGGCTTCGTCCGTTGAAGCCTGAAGGTTTCGTTCTTGCCGTCTTGCTGTCGTGGCAACGCTTGCACAGGCCGCGCATGCGTGTCGGGTCGTTGGGGTCCAGTCCGGCTTCGATGAGCTCGACTCGTTCGAGCGGCCAATGGTCGGCGATGGTGCTGGGGGCGCCGCACAGGCCATGGTGCCTGCCGCATCCGTCGGGTCCGTCACCTGGGCAGACGCATCGCGGATCCCTCGCCAGCACACGGGCACGTGCGAGCCGATGGGCTTTCGAGGTGTATGGATTGCGGCCGCGCGAGCGGCGCTTGTCCTTGGCTTTCCTGCACTCGTCGCACAGGGAGCCGGAGGAGACCAGATGCGGGCAGCCGGAGGTGGAGCATACCTTGTACATCGAATCCCCCATTGGTGGAGAAGGTCCGGCATGTCGGGGTACCCGCACCTCGAAAGCTCCCCCGCAAACCACTGCCAGATTCGCCATTCTCAAGCACATCAGGTGAACCACCCCATGGATGTGGCGCTGACGAGCCCTGGTGGCCGGTTCTACTAGTGGACCATGCCGGACACGGATAATCATAAGCGCTTCGGGCTGGAGTCGAACCAGCGACCCGCGGGCCGGCACATATCGTTGACGGGCAATTGAGAATTGGAAACCATGACCGGTTAGAGGTCCGCTCATTGGAATCCGTGCCGTCCCGCAGCTCTACCGCTGAGCCTACCGAAGCACGAAGGCCACCCGGCAAACGCCGGATGGCCTCCAATCACGAAAGGGCACGAACAAGGCAACCTGTGGCCACCCACAATTCGCGCTCACCATACACATTAAACGGCGAGCGGACATCGAACAAATGTTCGGCGTGTCGCATCAGCCGACATGCGACGCCGCATCAAGCAACTCACCCGCCACCACACGCCACCTGCCCGAGCCAAGGCGCTCGCAGCCATGCAGCCTGCCCGACCGCAACAGCCACTCGACCTGCTTGCGCGACACGCGCCGTCCGATGACATTGGAAAGCCACGACGCCAACTCGGCCGGACTGCCGTCCACGGTGCGCGAACGCGCGTCCCGCTCATGCTCCGTGACCAACGCCTCCAAATCCAGGCGAACGCCACAGGACGGACAGTCACCGGCCCTCATGCCGAACGGGGCCGCTATCCGCTGGCCGCACTCCGTGCAGGAGACCACCGTCACACGAGGATCGCGCTCGCGCATCATGCCGTCGAAATCGATGAGCGTGGCGTGCAGGTCGAGCATGAGGTCCGGCGTCCTGCCGCTGGCCGCCAGGCTGTTGCGGTTGGAGATGGCCTTGCGCCATGCCTTGCGCCATGATTCCGGCCTGAGCAGGCTGTAGCGGATGTCGACGGTGGAGGCGATGTCGAGCATGAGGCGCGAGGCGCGCTCCCACTGCTCCTGCCAGTGGGTGCTGATGGGCAGTGGCGCGACTCCGCGCGATGGCGCGTGCGAGCGTCCACCGATGCGGGCGGTGCGGTCGGCCAGCGCGCGGAGTTGCCGGAATCACGTGGGCCAGCGAGCCGATGTCCTCGATATACCGGCGCAGGCAGGATTGGCAGATGGCCCATCCGGCCGTGGTTGGATTGCCGCAGTTCGGGCATGGCGTCTCAGTGTCCCTCATGACTTCCTTCGGTTCGAACGGATGTTCTGCTTAGATTCTACCGTCGGCGAGCGCCGTTTTCGGTGGGATGGTTGTTGATGACGGCGGTTATCTCGTCGGTGGTGCATTGCGGCATGATCCGGCGGATTTCAGCCACCGTGTATCCGCGCTCATGCCATCGGATGATGTCGTGTTCGGTGGATTTCCTCATTTCCGCCCTCGTCTCCTTTCACGGTGTTCGATGATGGCGAGCGCCAGGTAGATGGAGAGGAGCGCTGGGATCATGAGTATCTGCCTGATGGTCTGGATGATTCGTCTCATGATTCCTCCTTCGTCCGTCCGTTTTCGATTTCGGCGATTTTGCGTATGAGGATGGTCAGGGCATGCTGTCTGCATCCTCCTGCCATGACGGCCCATACGTCTCTCAGGTCGGCCCAGTCCGCTTCGGCGAGTGTGGATAGCAGGGCGACGACTTCGTCCCTGTGGCCTTCGTCGGTGAGCGGGACGCCGTGCATGATGGCGTCCTTGGCGTACCATACGGCCTTGTCCAGGTCTTCGATGCCGTTCTTGCCTTTCCATCTGAAGCAGTATTTGACCACGTTGCCCCATTCGAAGCTGAGCAGGCGCGTCAGCTCGATGCATTCGAACGGGCCGTTGCGGTAGTGGTCCGGATTGATGCTGTCACTCATCGGCGTCCTCCTTGAATGGATTGTCGGCGGTGTGTGGAGGGAAGTCGCATTGCTGATCGGTCCATCCGGCGGAGTATCCAGCCTCCCATGCCTGCGCGAGCTGCCGGCGGCGCTCGCCGGATTCGATGAGGTCGTACATGTCGCTCATGCGTCCTCCTCCGCGCCGGCCGGCCCTTCCTGGAGCCCGAGCCTCCTCTTGCAACGCGAGATGGCCGCGTAGAACGCGTCCATGCGTCCGAGACAGAACTGCAAGTCGCACATATCACTCCGATGCTGGATCAGATCGATGTACTCCTCGGTGGCCTCGCCCTCGAGCTCGGAAATCAGTCCACTCATCTCCGCCATGTCCCGTCGTTCGGCGCTCGCCGGCGGCTCCTTCGGTTCGAACGGATGTTCGGCGGCGATGGCGTCTCGTACCGCTATGGCGGTCTCGTCATCCTCGAAGACGAGGTCCACGCATCCGGTTTTGGCGCTCACGGTCGGCGTGCGCGAGCAGTTGGTGTCGATGATGCTGAGCATGTGGTTTCGCTTCGTGTATTGCGCTTTTATCACGATTCCTCCTTTTCGAGCGCCTCCGCCATGGCCGAGCACATGCCGGCCACCGCGAACTTCGCGGCCATGATGGTGATGCCCTCGCGCAGCAGTCCCTGGCGGAGCAGGTATCTGAGCGCGGCGGCCACCTCCACGTCCGACGGCTGGCGCAGGCTCCCGGCCGTGTAGCCGTCCGCGTACGCCTGGATGACCGCCTCGGCGATCGGCGAGCGCAACGACGGCGCCCTGCCGCGCAGGGTCTCCTTCTCGCGCCTGACTTCCTCTTCCAATCCGTTCATCGGCGATTCCCCTTTCTTGCTTGTTTGATGATGGTGCGTCTTCCGGTGACGAGATCAGCGATTTCGACCTTGCCCGCATGTTCGGCGAGCGCCTTGGCTTTGGCGAGCGCCTCGTCCATCTCGGTGAGGATGTCCACCAGCTCGCCGTCAACGATCAGATAGATCATCGGAGCACCTCCCCGCAGTCGGATGCTCCGACACCCAGCGCTCATACCGCCAATACGTCGCGAGCGGCACCGTCCTGACCGGCCTGAATCCAAGCCTCCACATGCAGTCGGCGCACACTTCGGACGCCACCCTGGACTGGTCCGCGTAGCACAGGCACACGCGGTACACGGGACCCGAACACCACCGGCCGCACAAATCGCAGGTGTGCATATCCTGCGTGACCAACTCGTCACGCCGGGGCAGGAAAGGATTCCCCGCATCCCGCTCCTCCACGGCATCAGCGAGCGCCTCTTTGATCTTGTCCCTGGCGAAGGCATAGGCGTTGGATCTGGTCGTCGCGCATTCCTCGAGGGGCCTATTGCCTTGACAACTTCCGGCGCGTGCGGCCTTGAGTTCCTGGGTGATGAGTTTGTTGAGCGTGTTGATGGCGATGTCTGCGTCACTGTCTCTCATTGTTTTCCTTCCTTTTCCTGCGGTATTCGCGTTTTCATTCGGCTTCGTGGGCGAGTCTGATTTCGAGTGGCTGTTTGCCGTATCGCTTCTCGGTCTTCGTCCGCATGGCCGTGATGTCGTCCGCGAAATACCCGATGATCCATTCGGCGGATGGAGCGCTCATTCCGTGTCCTCGCTTTGATGGCCCTGCAGCGCGTTGCGCTTGCGCTGCCGTTCGGTCTTGCGGTCGATCCATGCGTGGACGTCGGCGTCGTCGACGTCGTACATGCGGGACAACTGGTAGAGGCAGACCGTCACGTCGGCCATCTCCTCGGCGAGGTTGTCCTCGATGTCGAGCTCGCCGCGCAGGCGTTTGCTGATCGCTTTGATGAGTTCGGAGCATTCCTCCATGCAGACGACGCTCTGTATTGCGACTCCGTTGAGCTCGATCGTCTTGTCCCAGACTTCGTGGTTGGTCATTTCCTTGTCCTTTCGTGGTTGGCGTCAGTCATCGCCGGCGATGATGAGGTTGTGGCATCCGTCGACGACGAATTCCCTGCATTCGGTCTTCCGCATGCGCGCCCTGCCGACCGCCCGCCATCCGTTGATGGCGAACAGCACGGTCAGCAGCAGGAACAGCAGGGACAGCAGCCAATGGCCGCCGGCGAGCGCCATTCCCGTGGCGGCGCCTTCCAGGCCGATGGAGATGGCTGTGAGGGTGTATGGTTTTGGGTCCATGTCGGCGTCTTCGGTGATGGTCATGATGATTCCTTTGTGTTCCGTGTCGTGGTCGGTCATCGGATGCTCCTTTCGGCTTGGCGCATGATGTGCATGGTGTCGGCGGCGGAGCGTTGGATGAATTTTTCGACCATCTGCGGGGTGGCGTTGCGTGGCAGTGGGTTGATGCAGGGGCCGTCGTCCAGGCGTTGCATGAGGCGGATGACCTTGCGGCGGCGTTTGGGCGTGAGGGTGACGTGTCTTTCGACGGCTCTGACGATCACCAGCCGGTCGCACCGGTAGCAGCCGTCGAAGTCCTCGTCGGAGGCTTCGAGTTCTCCGACTGGGCGCACCTGGTACACGTCGCCCTTGCCGTACATTGACGCGTAGAGGGCGGCGTAGTCGCGGTATCTGGTGCAGTACACCTGTTCGGGGTGTCCGGTGCCTTCGATGGCGTCCGCGCCTTTTTCGCGTCTGGCGCGGCAGATCGGGCAATCGTCGTAGTTGTCGCGGCTGTGGCCTGGTTCGATGCTGTCGCCGGGTTGGAGGTCGGGGGCTCCTCCGTGGTAGAGCACGCTCATTGTGTTTCCTTTCGTGGTTGGTGTCATTTCCGTGGTCCCGCAGGGCCGTCGTGGTCTCCGCCGAGCCATGCGATGAAGACCGCGGTGAGCAGGATGAATGCGGCTAGTCCGTCCATCGTCCGCGAGCGCCTTTCCGTTTCATTTGCCGCTGTCCTTGAGTTGGATGGTTTCGAGGTAGTGGCGGTAGTCGTGGATGTCTCTGGTGATGCAGTCCTCGACGCGGTGGCGTCCTTCGTGGTGGCTGGTGTATGGGTCGGGGCCTCCGAGGATGGCGACGAGGCGTCTGATGGTGGTCAGGTCGAGTTTTCGGCGGCTGAGCGGGCTGGTGTCGATGGCGAGGAGTCCGAGGAATCCGAGGTCGAAGTCGACGTTGGTGCCGGTTGGTACGAGCTGGAACCGTTGTTCGAGTGATTCGAGGTATTCCTCCGCGGCGTTGCCTACGGCGGCTGGGCCGTTCTGGCGCGTGCTGGCGGCGCGGACTTCGGCGATGAGGCCGTTGGCCTGTGTGGTGCTCCCATGCCCAGGGTGTGATGCGGCTGATGTCGAGGATGTCGGGTTTGACGATCGCGTGGAAGGCGCCGTAGTCCTGGGTGGCGGTGCTGTCGGTGCAGGCCATGCCGATTTCGAGGATCTGCGCTGTGGTGCGGTCGGGGCCGGTGGTCTCCACGTCGATCCATAGGAGCGCTTCCGGCTTGGTGCTGGTGGTGGTCATACTAGTCGTCCTCTCTGTCGAGCGGGATGGTGAGGATGTGGTCCATGAGGCTTTTCCTCTTGGCCTTCTCGGCGAGGAGACGGTCGGATTGTTCGAGGTTCTCGCATGCGTTGCGCATGCTGTGCGCCCTGTCGGTGACCTTGCGGTTGAGGTGCAGGATGAGGCTGGCGGCCTCGTCGACGATGATGTCGTCGCTGCCGATGAGCGATGCCGCGTACGCGTCGAGGCGTCCGGCGGCCTGCTGCAGGCCGGTGACCAGCCTGTCGAGCTGGGCGGCCGCGTCGAGGCGTCCGAGGCTCCTGTCGAGGTCGGCCGCGGCCTGTCCGGATTCGGTGGTCTTGTTCTGTTCTTCCATGGTGTTTTCCTTTCGGTGTTCAGGATTTCCGTTCGAGCGTGAGGATCGATTCGAATGGCGGCAGGAGGATGTTGTCCCTGTCGGGCGCGGTCAGCAGGATGACCGGGAAGCCGATGGCCTCGTCGACCAGGTATGGCATCGGCAGGCCGTTGCGCGTCGGCATGGGCGCGAAACGTCCGTCGACCACTCCGGTCGGCGTGTATGCGACGTACCGCATGCCGTCGAGCTGGGATTCGTCCATGCGCCGCCAGTCGACGTGGGCGAACACGTGTCCGCGGGCCCTCATGCCGCGCCTCCGTCCAGGGCCACGACTCCCGCGTCGGCGAGCGCCTGCATGGCCTTGGCGTGGTCGAGTCCGTCGTTGAGCCGGGCGGCGAGCATGCATGCGGCGTCGTCCGGCGTGGCGGTGGCGGCGGTGCGGTCGAGGAGGCCGAGGACGTGCTCGCATGTCCAGGTGTGCGTGTGCGGCTTCCGGGTGTCGGCCGGAGTGCCGGAATGGCTGGGGCGTCCTTCGGCGAGCTGGCGGGATTCGCTGCGGATCCACTCGAAGAAGGCGTTGTCGAGGCCGTCGAGGGTGGCCTTGTAGCCGTAGTGCTTCAGGCCTTTGGCGTGGAGCTTGAGGCGGAAGGTGGTGGCGAGTTCGTCGAGGTCGACGCGTGGCCGGCCTTTGCCGGCGAGTTCGTCCGCGACTCCCTGGTGGGCTTCGGTGGGCGTCCACATGTCGATGAGCTCGCGTTCCCTGCGTTCGGTCTCGGTCTCGTTCGCGGGCGCGCACTCTCTCACGACGTTAGGAGTGAGAGAGTTTTGGTTTTGGTTTTGGTTTTGGTTTTGGTTAAAGGTCACGCGTGAGTCACGTGTGACGTCCTCGTCTGTCACCTGCGACTGGTCTTGTCCGGTGGTCTCGGTGGCCTTGCGGCGGCTTCGGGCCTTGCGCTGGCGGGTGTCCTCCTTGGATTTCTCCACGGTGGCCTTGCTGTTCTGCAGGTCGAGATAACCGTGGATGGTCCAGCCGTCATCGTCCTGGTCGAGCAGACCGAGGTCGACGAGCCTGTCGATGGACTCCTCGTCGAAGCCGAGGTTGAAAAGCATGTCGTCCTCGGTGAGTCGTCCGTCGGTGAGCTTGTCGCTGCAGAAGCTGATGGCCATGATCCAGTCGGCGAGCGCCTGTGGGTCCTTTCTGGCGATCTTGCGGATCTTGGTGTTGCGCCAGAGGCCGTTGGACAGGCGTGCGTAGCCTTCGTTGTTTGCCATGTCGTGTCCTTTCGTGCCCGCTACCGGTGGTCGGCCTGTTCGATGCGGATGGCGATGTGGTAGGTGGTCTTGTCCGGGCTTGGCGTGCCGGGCCGGTAGTCGGGGCCGATGATGTATTCGGCGTTGTCGTCGGGCCACATGCCGGCCTGGGTTCCCGCGTCGAGGATGGCCTTGACCATCGGGGCGGCGTTTTCGGGGTCGAATCTGCCGTGTGTGAGCGGGTGGATGATGGCGGTGACGTGCACCGGCCAGTCGGTCTCCGTGTCCGCCGGACGCTTGCCTCCGTTCCGGTTGATGTGGTCGAGGAAGATGAGATGGGCGATGCGTTTGACGGTTTTCTTCCGCTGGTATGGCGTCACCCATGTGCGGCTTCGGCGGTTCTGGGTCCACCAGATGTGCCTACTGATCGGGATGTCGATTTCGATCATCAGAATTCGGGCTCCTTCTCCACGTCGTCTCCTGGAGTGCCGAAGGCTCCGAAGGCGGCTCCTCCGTCGGTGGGCTGTCCCCATGGGTCGGTGGCTGGAGCCTGCGGGCCGGCAGTCGGCACCGTGGCTCCGAAGGACGCGCCTCCGGTGTATCCGCCCGCCGGCTGGTGGCCCTGCTGACGGCTGATGCGGGTGACCTGCGCGGTGGCGTAGCGCAGGCTTGGCCCGATCTCGTCCAGCTGCATTTCGATGACGGTGTGGTTGGCTCCCTGCTCGTCCTGCCATGAGCGTTGCGTGAGCCTGCCTTGTGCTATGACGCGCATGCCTTTTGACAGGGTCGAGGCGATGTGCGTGGCGAAATCCCCCCACGCGGTGCAGCGCAGGAAGAGCGCCTGCCCGTCGGTCCACTGGTTCGTCTGCTTGTCGAAGACGCGTGGCGTGGACGCGACGGTCACGTTGCATACCTGCTTGCCGGACTGGGTGGTGCGCAGTTCGGGATCCGCGGTGAGGTTGCCGACGATGGCGAGTGTGGTTTCTCCGGCCATGGTGTCCCTCACGCCTCCATCGGACGGCAGGACGCGTAGACGAGCGTGGGTCCGTCCGGTTCCGGTGTGGTGATGACCGCATCGAAGCGTCCGCTCGGACGGAAGGCCGCGAGCTTGCCGGTGCGGATGCGCTGGCGCATCTGGCGGGCGCGTTCGCGCGGGTCCTTCTGGTCGGCGAAGGTCTTCACGCACGCCCACCGTCCGGCGTGGCGGCGGAGCTGCTCGGCAACGCCGAAGTAGCGTGGATTCGGCGTCCTGTTGGGCTGCATGTCGCGCGGGATCTGGTCGAAGTCGACGAACACGAGCTCATCCCCATCCCCGCCGAGCGGCTCATGCTCGGGTTCGGCGGTGACGACGATCGGCTCATGACGCTCCGGAGCCGGATACGGCACGGGCTTCGAGGCGTCCACCCGTCCGCCGGTCACCTTGGCGATGGCCTCGTCGATGCTGAGACCGTCGTTCTTGGCGATCACCAGCGACGCGTGAGCGGCCACGCTGGAATCGATCTGCCTGGACCTCCAGCGGAAGGCGCTGGAGTATTCGCTTTTGCTCAGGTCGCGGCGCGGGGTCGCGCAGCGTTCGGCCTGTTCCTGGTTGCTTGCCTTTGGCATTTTGTGTCCTTTCTGTTGTCGTTGTGACGTTTGGCGGATGCCGTCCGCTGGAGCCTCGAAGAGAAGTGACGAGAGAAGGCTCCATCGTTCCCGTGCGGCGAAGCTGAAGGGAAAGCCGCCGGGTGGCGTTGACGGCCGGCATCCCAGTGCCGGAGGGAGGATTCGAACCTCCAGGGGCGTCGTGTCCGATTGGTCGTGGCTGTGTGTATGCAATCCGCGCAATGTGAGCGGGAAAGTAATGGATAAGGAGATTCAGCCACGCGCCGCACGGACCGATTGGTCCCGTCCTTGTTATCCGGCCGGTGTCAGACGCCGAGCATGGACTCGAGTCTGGCGGCCAGATCCGGCCTCCGTCCGGCCGCCCACGCCATAGCGATGGGCGGGATGGCCATGGTCAGCCACACGAAGGCCGCGACGTGCTCCAGCGGGTGGTGGCACGCGTCGGTGCCGAACAGCACCCACAGGCACGGGCCCGCGGAGAGCGCCAGGAGGAGGATGGACGCCATGCGCGGCTTGTCGGCCGGTGCCGCGTCGTCCTCGCGTCGGAAGTCGCTGTCGGTCATTCCTGCCCCTTTTTCTGGTCGATTTCCTTGATGGCACGTCCGCATTCGCGGCGGATTCGCTGCACTTCGGTCTTGCTGAGGATGATGTCGAAGTGTCCCGTGGAGGTGCGGAAGCTCATCTGCGCCATCGCTCCCCCGGCCTTGTCGGCGAATGTCCTGATCTCGAATCCGCCGTCGTCCATCCAGCTCATCGTCACAGCTCCTTGTTGATCGCGTCGACGACGATGTCCACGAGGTCGGCGACGCAGATGTCGACATAGCCGACGATGTGGCCGAGCGGACGGCTCGCGTCGATCTCCTCCCATTCACCGTTGACGGCGGGCCTGATGGCGTCGCCGCACTGGTCAAAGTCGTCGAAGATTGCTTTGACGCATTCCTTCCTGATGTCCTTCATTTCGTGTCCTTCCGTGTTTTTCAGATTCCGTGTTTCGCTTTGGCGTCGAAGTCCTGCAGGCTCGCGACCTTGACGAGGCGCTTGCCGTGCGGGCCGTTTGGTTGTTTGATCTTGACCTTGCCTTCCTTCGCCATCTTCATGAGCGTCTTCTCGCAGAGCCCGACCATTTCCGCGGCCTCCTTGAGTGGCACCCAGATCATGTATTTCGGCGGTTCCATCACATCGGCCATCGTCCCCACCTCCCTCACGCCGCGTCGGCGAGCGCCACGGGGACCATGGGGACTCCGGTGGCGAGTCCGAATCCGTCGACGATTCTGGAAAATTCCAGATACGAGGGGCAGGCGCCTTCGCACAGTTCGTCGAACCTTTGCTGATTGAGTCCGCAGGCCGCGAGAAACGCTTCGTGGCTGAGGTTGCGTTCCTTCTGGAGGTTGTCGAGGAATCCAGGAGAGATTCTCAAAGCTTGCAGTTTGTTTTCGTCTGCCATGTCATCCGTCCTTTCAAACGTTTTCCGTTTCTGGAATACAAATTACCACTGATGGAAAAAATATGCAACTCGATGTGGTACAGTATTTTCCATAAACGGAAAATCTGGAAAGGAGGTGAACATGAAAAATTCATTTGAGGAATGGATGCAGGAGATCGCCGAAGGCGCAAGCAATCGAGAGATCGCGATGAAGGCCGGTATCCCAATGACCACATTCCACCGCAAATGGACCAAGGGTGAATTCACCGCGGAGGATGCCGTGACGATCGCTCGAGCGTATGGGCGCAATCCAATCGAAGCGCTTGTCGAACAGGGGACGCTCACGCCGGACGAAGTCCACAACGCCGGTGTCCACCCAATCGAGGAATTCACGATGCTCGAGCTCAGCCGTGAGATGCTCAGGCGCGTGCAGCAACAAGCCGCCGTGCCGGATTATCTCTCGGAGCCAATGGATGGCACGAGCGGAAAGAAGTCCGACTGAACGACACACCCCTGCAGCTACTTTGCGGCAGGGGTATTGTCTTATCTAAGCTTGGAACGGGCATCAGAGAAGAGAAAGGGACGCCATGTCATCGAAGAATGGTCTGAAAATCCACCAGCCACACAAGCTGGAAACGAAAATCAAAGCTCTGACGAAAAGCGACGTAAGCTTCAAGTCCGCGGCATGCGTATGCGTCGCCTTGTTCTGCGCCGCCGTACTGGCCACGGCTCCAATCGCCTACACTGCAGGCACCAAGTCGGCGGCCACGAAGGAAGTGGCACAGAGCATGGCGGCGGACAACAAGGATTACGCGAAGCTCATCAAGAAATACAACAGCCTCGTGGATGAGTACAACGGGGTCGCCGACGACTACAACGACGCCAAGGATGCAATCGCCGAAGCAGACAACGTGAAGGCCGGCATCAAGGACCTCAATTCGCAGCATGACGAGCTGCAGAAGAAAGTGGACGCGAAGAAGGCCGAGCTGCAGTCCCTGACCGGTCAGGTGGACCAGGCGAAAAAGAATTCCATCTCCGACGGCGTGTGGCAGGTCGGCAAGGACATCGACGCCGGCACATACCGCGCCACAAGCCAGGTGGGAAGCGACTGCTATTGGGAGATCTCCACCGATAACGGCGACAACATCATCCAGAACGACTTCCCTGGTGGCGGTTATCCGGAAGTGACGGTGAGTAATGGTCAGCAGTTAAAGATCAGCTCATGCGGCACTCTCACCAAGCAGTAATCACGAAGCCCGGCCCGATGAAAGCCGGGCTTTACCGTATCTACTCCCCCATCGCCTCTAGTTCGGCGAGCCGCGCGCGCAGCCTGGCGATCTCCTGGTCACGCTCGGACGCCTTCGACGCCTTGGACGGATCGAGCGTGGCGGCCACCTTGTCGGCGAGCGCCCGCTGTCTTTTTCGGTGGTGCGCTGGTAGTGGATGGCCATGTTGGGTGTGGTGTGTCCGGCGGCGGCCATGAGTTCGCGGACGGTGGCGCCCTGTTGTGCGAGCATGGTGAGCGCGGTGACGCGCAAATCGTGGAATCTGAGGTCGTCGCGTCCGGCCTTGTGGCGGGCGGCTATGAAGTCGCTGCGCATGCTCGATAGTGCGATCGGCGAATTTCGGTCGTGGATGATGCTGATTCGTCCACGGAAGATCCATGCGTCCGGTTTGTCCTGGACCCATCTGTCGAGGTGTGCTTTGATTTCCGGGATGACGGATTCCGGCAGTGGCTCCGTGCGTCGGCTGGCCGGCGTCTTCGGGTCGCCGGCGATCGAGCGTTTCTCGGCGAGTCTGGTCCGGCGGATGGTGATGGTGCGGCGATCGAGATCGATGTCCTGCCTTTGCAGTCCGCAGACCTCTCCGATGCGCAGCCCGCCCACCAGCAGCGCGAGATGGATCGACAGTCGGTAGTATTCCGGGAAGCCTTCGACCAGCGTGTCGATCTCCTGCCTGGTCATCGGCGCCTGCTCGCGTCTTTTGGACGGTCTCTTCCTCGTGACGAGGTTGCATGGATTCGAGGACAATAGCGGCGGACCCCCGTCCGGCTGCCGCTCGGTCGCGGCCCTCATCACGCGCTTGAGCAGCCAGACCGCGTGCTCAAGCGCGGAGGGACGCACCTCGTCGCATGCCTTCGCATACCATTCGTTGACGAATTCCTCCGTGACGTCGCAC
>ENA-OQOA01000172-OQOA01000172.1-human-gut-metagenome-genome-assembly--contig:-NODE-172-length-34728-cov-4.815757_pt1 | contig 34728 bp, 32 predicted proteins | sample MGYA00242633_ERZ504888 | MGnify/ENA primary metagenome ERZ504888 (study PRJEB26092, sample SAMD00036372) | human gut metagenome | host: Homo sapiens | study: EMG produced TPA metagenomics assembly of...
CATACCGCGCGAATTTATGCGATTAGCATAAATTAAGTTTGCGAAGCAAACGATACTCCTTGGGCATTGCACAAGGAGGTTCATATTTCCTGCATCGCGAAGCGTGTTGCTGAGAACGGAGTGAACAGTAACATAAGAAATACTGAAAAAAATAAAAACGTATTGCACTTTGAAAATGAGGGTGGTATAATCAACTTAACAAATTGGTAATACCAAAAAACGAAATGAGTAATACTTGAATGGAGGGATTTTACAGTTATGGGATATGTAAAATGGAGTTATGACACATTAAATACTTTTTGCCACGACGTATTTCGTAAATTTGGTTTTAATGAAGAAGAGACGAATATCATCAAGGATGTTTTGCTTACCGCAGATCTGTACGGGATTGAAAGCCATGGAATGCAGAGAATGGTAAGATATGATAAAGGAATTGAGAAGGGAACCATCCATCCGGATGCGAAACCTGAGGTCGTATTTGAGACACCTGTATCAGCAGTGATCGACGGACATGACGGTATGGGACAGCTGATTTCCCATTTTGCAATGGAGAAAGCTATTGAGAAGGCGAAGAAAACAGGTGTTGGATTTGTATCTGTAAGAAACTCCAATCATTTTGGTATTGCAGGATATTATGCGGAAATGGCTTCTAAACAGGGGCTGCTTGGAATGGCATGCACGAACTCAGAAGCGATCATGGTACCTACCTTTGGACGAAAAGCAATGCTTGGTTCCAATCCCATTGCAGTGGCAATGCCGGCAGAACCTTATCCATCCTTTTGACTGCTCCACAACAGTAGTTACCAGAGGAAAAACTGGAAAATGTATAATAAGATGGGAAAACCACTTCCACAGGGTTGGGCTCTGGGAGCAAATGGTCAGGAAAGCACAGATGCCCCGGATGTACTTGCCAATATTGTTGCCAAGAAGGGCGGCGGAATCATGCCACTTGGCGGTAATAAAGAGGTAAACGGAAGTCATAAGGGTTATGGTTATGGAATGCTCTGCGAGATTTTCAGCTCCATCTTTTCCATGGGTGTTACTTCTGATAAATGCTGTACATTTAAAGACAAGACAGGTATCTGTCATGGATTTGCTGCCATTGATCCCGCAATCTTCGGAAATGCAGATGATATCAGGGCACATTTTTCCGAATATCTGGAAACTCTTCGTCAGAGTCCAAAGGCAGAAGGCGCAGAGCAGATTTATACTCATGGTGAGAAGGAAGTATTTGCAGAAAAAGAGCGCAGAGAGAATGGCATTCCTGTAAATGACAACACAATGGTTGAGCTTGCCAACCTCTGCAATTATTTGAAGGTTGATTTTGGCTCTTACTTCAAGGGCTATGAACTGCCAAGGACAGTAAGTTCTTTTAAGTGGTAATTATTAAAATAAGCGCCCATCATGCTGATAACCATAACTATAGAATATATCATATAAAATACTTTTTTTGAGACGCCCGTTTATCAGCATGTGGAATAAAAGAAACTGCATAATCAGATACGACCGGTAGAATTTACAGATCGTATCTGATATGCAGTTTTTGTTTTCTTTAATTTTCTTCAGTATTCTTCGAACAGTTATGAGCATTCATGTCATCGTTGTCTGTCATAAGATATTTGCGGATCGCAAACAGAACTGCGATACTGAGTACGCCAAGAAGAGTTTCTGCTGGCCCGAGGTGTTCGACTACCATCTGGCGTGCTGTGGCAAACATCAGAACCTCAACAACTGTCTGTGCGGAATGCTGGCAGAGCATTTTTACAAATTCCACGCCTACTACCAGAGACAAAGCCTGGGAAAGGAAAGTGCTGAAAAATTCTGTATCCATGGACATAACAGAAGTATCTGCAACCTCCATGATCAGCCGGAAGCCTGCCAGTGCGATCACCAGCAGAATTACCATAGAAAGAGCAATTTCCGCGTAACGTGAAATATTGTAAATGATTGTGTTAAAGTGTTTACGAATGTTATGGTTAACCTGTCGTTTGGGGCTCATAACTGTGAGTCCTTTCTGTTTTGTTGTATATAGTGAATGTAAAGAAGCGTAACTGTTTATAGTGTTACGAAAAAGATTAATATAAATAATCTTTATTTACATAACCATATTTGCAGAGTTTCTGGGAGTAAATATACCAGTACTGTGCATCAGTTGTATCCACAAGCTGAACTGTATCGCCGGAATATAACTGTCCGATCTCGTTGGAAGAGTCATAAGCCTTTGCAGAACGCAAAGCCAGATAACCCTTGGCAACACTGACAGTATAAGAACCGGACGAACTTGTCGGCTGTGATGAGAGGAAATACAGGTAATCGTTATTTACGTATCCGGATTTGTTCAGTTTTGGAGAATAGACGTACCAGTAATCACTGGTGGTATATTCTGTAACTTCAACAGTATCACCGGAATACAGCTCGCCGATCTCGTTGGAGGAATCATAAGCCATGGCAGAGCGCAGAGCCAGATACCCTTTACTTACACCTACCTGATAAGTGTCAGATGCCATAACGATCTGTGAGCTGCAGGGTACAGATACAGCAGCAATCGTAGCTGCAAGAATCATGGGAATTGCAATATTTTTCTTTTTTTCATAGTGAACCCCTCCTTTGGGTTGTTATGTACTCTGAGAGTACATTATTTAATTATAGTAATCGTAAATCGTTCTGCTTAAGGTAGCGATCGTATTCTGTGCGGAACCGGCACTTGAGAGATTCTGGGACATAAATACGATTACTACGTCATTTTTGGAATCATAGATGATTCCGGCATCATTTTCCACGTTGTCAAGTTCTCCGGTTTTATTTGCGGTTTTGACTCCTTCCGGAAGCTGTGCGGGAATTTTGTTACAGCGTGTCTGTGCCTTGAGCAGATTAAACATATCAGTGGCATGGGTGTAGCCGGATGTATCCTGTTTATAAATCTCCTGCAGGAGATGACCACAGTCTCCTACAGATGTGTAGTTATCATCATTCTCATTGCTGGCAAGGAGCATACGTCCCATGTGAGTCTGGTCATAGCCATGTGCCTGGCAGAAACTGTTGACAGCCTGCATACCTGCTGCGGAATCGCCACCGCCAAGATAAGTTGTCAGGGTATTGGCTGCATCATTATCGCTGACTGTGATCATGGAGTACAGATTGGAGTCTACAGAATCCCTGCCGTATTGTCCGGTTATCTGATCATAATTCTCGTAGACAGCTCCCATGATATAGAGCTTGATCAGGCTTGCAGCCTGCATTTTCTGATCATTAAGACTGCCCTCGGTTCCATTTACAAGATCGGATATGAAAACAGCCCAGGTTCCGTTTTCAGCGGGAAGCTGACTCTGAACCTGTTTTAAAATTGTCTCCAGTTTCTCATCTGTGACCGGTTCTGAAGATGTGCCTGCCCCGGAACCGTTAAAGACGCTTTCAGAACTCTCTGAAGATGAAGAAGGGGAAAGCATTCCCTGACCTTCTATGGATGTTCCTGCGGCCTCTGCATTTTCAGCAGCATGACTGCTGTATGCAGGAGTAACAAGAAGGCTGAGCGATAGCAGAGGTATTAATAATTTTTTGAAAACATTGCGTTCACCACCTGTTAAATATTTACTGTAAAACATTCGGAATCTGTTGATCTGTTATATAAATCGTATTTCTTCATGTTTAGATAAATCAGGTTTAAAAGTCTTATTGTGCAGGCACAAATGATTTTTAAAATCTGATATCTGTATGTACAAAATTATACAGTGTTTAGAGTTGTGTTACAAGTGTATTTACGGTTGACTTAAAATTTATTTTGGAATTGTTATAAGTAAGTTCTTGTGGAAGTTGCAGAAAATTCGTGATATATCGTGTGAATTTATGGGATAGTATAAATCTGGTGTAATACATCTGTCTTGTGCATGGTGTATATTGAGATGCGTTCGTACAATTTGTAGGAATGAGGGCGTGAAAAATCCGCATATCTGATTATATATTTTGGATTGTATAAATGCTACAATAAAATCATCAGAAACGAGATAAAGAACGACAAATTAAACAAACCAATGTGGAAATGTGGGGGCATTTTCATATTGCATGAGGAGGTAGATTATATGTTAACACCGAAACAGAATATGCTGGAAGTTATAAAAGGCGGAAATCCTGACAGATTTGTTAATCAGTATGAAGCAGTACAGCTTCTTTTTCATCCGTTTATGTTTACAAACCCGCTGCTTCAGCCGGGACAGGAAAATGTAGTAAATGCATGGGGGGTAACCAATACTTTCCCGAAAGGAGTTCCGGGTTCTTTTCCTGTACATACTCCTGACAAGATCGTGGTAAAGGATATTGAAGACTGGAAAGACTATGTACATGCACCTTCTTTGAAATTTACCAAGGATCAGTGGGATATGGTGAAGGCTCAGTATGATGCAGTTGACGGAGAACAGGCATTTAAAGCAGCTTTCGTTGCACCGGGATTATTTGAGCAGACTCATCATCTGTGTGAGATCAGTAATGCGTTGGTTTATTATATTACTAATCCGGATGAAATGCATGATCTGATTAAATATCTGACAGAGTGGGAACTGGAACTTGCTGAAGGTATCTGTTCCAACCTTCATCCTGATGCATTATTCCATCATGATGACTGGGGTGGGCTGGACAGTACATTTATGAGTCCTGCAATGTTTGATGAATTTTTACTTGAGCCATATAAAGAAATTTACGGATATTATCACGGCCATGGCGTTGAGCTGGTTATCCATCATTCTGACAGTTACGCAGCAACACTGGTTCCTTCTATGATTGAGATGGGGATCGATGTATGGCAGGGATGTATGGAAACCAATAATCTTCCTGAACTGATCAGGAAATATGGCGGAAAGATCAGCTTCATGGGCGGTATCGAAAATCGTGCAGTTGATTTTGAGGGCTGGACAGATGAGAATTGTGATGCAGTGGTACGTCGTGTCTGCGAAGAATGTGGAAACAAATACTTTATTCCATGTATCGCTCAGGGTGGCCCTGGTTCTGTTTATCCGGGTGTTTATAAATCTCTCTGTGATTCCATTGACAAGCTGAATGAAGAGAAATTTGGCATTAAGGCATCTGAATCTACAAGGCTTCCATGGCAGATTATGTTCTAATCTCAGGTGTTGCAGAGGATGATGCTATGGAGGTGTTTGAAAATGATTATTATTGGTGAGAAAATTAATGGTTCTATCCCGATCGTTGCAGAAGCGATCGCGAAAAGAGACTCTGAATTTATTAAAGCAAGAGCAAAGCTTCAGGCGGAAAGCGGAGCTACTTATATTGACTGTTGCGCTTCTGTTCCGGAAGCGGAAGAAGTGGAAACATTGAAATGGATGATCGACTGTATCCAGGAGGTTACAGATCTTCCGATCTCAATTGACAGCCCGAGTCCGGATGTTCTGGCACAGGCTTATAAGTTCTGTAAGAAACCTGGAATTTTTAACTCTGTATCAGGAGAGGGACATAAGATTGATACGATTTTCCCGATCATGGCTGAGCCGGGAAATGAGGGATGGCAGGTAATTGCGCTGCTGAGTGACAATACAGGTATTCCGAAATGTGCAGCAGACCGTCTGAAAGTTTTTGACAAGATCATGGCGAAAGCGAAAGAGTACGGAATTGCTCCGGACAGGATTCACATTGATCCGCTGGTTGAGATGCTTTGTACTTCTGAGGATGGTATTGCAACGAATATTGAGACGATCACAAGTGTACGTGAGCAGTATCCGACCATTCATATTACGGCAGCAATCAGTAATATTTCCTTTAATCTGCCGGTTCGTAAGCTGATTAATTACGGGTTCCTGGTACTGGCAATGAATGCAGGACTGGACAGTGGAATTATGGATCCGACAAATAAGGATATGCTTGGACTGGTTTATGCAACAGAAGCATTACTTGGTCTGGATGATTATTGTATGGAATATATAGGGGCTTACAGAGAAGGCTTAATTGGTACAACAAAGAAGAAGTAAGTTGAATCTGCAGAAACTGTGTAAATGAATTAGGTGGTTGGAATCTGAAATTGAGAAATAACAGGAGGATTTGATTATGTCTAAGATAAATGAAGTTGCGGAATTAGTTGAAAAAGGGAAAGCGAAATTAGTAGGACCGGCTGTACAGGAAGCCATTGATGAGGGTGATGATCCGGTTGCGATTCTGAATGATGGTATGATCAGTGCGATGTCTGTAGTTGGTGAGAAATTCAAAAATGGTGAGATCTTTGTTCCGGAGATGCTGGTTGCAGCTCGTGCTATGAAGAAAGGTGTTGAGGTTCTGAAACCGCATCTGGCATCTGGTTCTACAGGTGCACTTGGTAAGGTTATCATTGCTACGGTTTCCGGTGACCTTCATGATATTGGTAAGAATCTGGTTGCCATGATGATCGAGAGTGCCGGATTTGAGGTGATCGATCTTGGAGTCGATGTTCCGGCGGCTAAGATTATTGAGTGCTATAAAGAGAATCCGGATGTTAAGATCATTGCTCTTTCTGCGTTGCTGACTACTACTATGCCGGCTCTGAAGGAGACTGTTGAGGCGTTGAATGCGGCGGATTTCAGAGGTAATATTAAGGTTATGGTTGGCGGAGCGCCGATTACAGAAGCTTTTGCTGAGGAAATTGGTGCTGACGGATATTCTGATGATGCGGCTAGTGCGGCGTCACTGGCTAAGAAGTTGGCAGCCTGATCTGATTGCTTGTGCGGGTTTAGTATAACATGAAAATATTATGAGGGGACTGCTCTGTGGAGTGGTCCTTTCGTGTATTTTGGGATTTTTTTGGAGTATGTTATAATGGGAAAAGGGACGCTCAGAAAATATTTTATTTCATGTGCGGTTTCGGGGTCTAAGATATTCTAAGTTCTCAGAAATCTGCTAAAGGCATGAGCAGCCTTCTCAAACTCGCTCCGTTGCAAACTTCGCTCAGACAGTGATACAGTCTGCTCATAACGCAGATTTCTGAGAGCTAAGAATATCTAAGACCCCTGCAAATGCACATGAAATAAAATATTTTTCTGAGCTGGCTGTTGGCTGTTGTGATGTTTGGATTGGATATGTGGGAGGTTTTTATGGCTTGGGTTAAGTTTGTGCGTGAGGATATTGAGATAGAGGTGGAGGATGGGATATCGGTACTGGAGGCGGAGATTCAGGCAGGACTGAGGCCGGATGCGCCTTGTGGCGGTCTGGGGAAATGTGGGAAGTGTCTGGTTAAGATTAATGGTGAAGTTGTTAAGGCGTGTCAGATTCGGATTGGTGAAGGTGAGACTTGTGTAGTGGAGACATTGGACAGGGTTGGCAATGAAAAGATTTTGACGGATGGATTTAACAGAGAAGTTGTGTTTGAACCGGGACTACGGATGGCTCAGGTTGAGTTGGAGAAGGCGAAAACAGGGGAGAAGCGGTCGGACTGGCAGAGGCTGCTGGATACGCTGGCGGAGACAGATGGTGAGGTTGAGCCGGGGCAGATGGAGGTGGATCTGAAGCTGGCGGGTGAATTGTATGGGATGCGCAGGGATTCTGATGAATGGTATGTGATTTACAGTAGACGGCGGATTCTGGAAATGAGGAAGGAAGCTGGTCGGAGGTGTCTGGCAGCGTTTGATATTGGGACGACTACCATTGCGGGGTATTTGCTGGATGGTGGGGATGGGAGGACTCTGGCAGTTGAGAGCAGGATGAATCCGCAGGCGCAGTATGGTGCGGATGTGATCATGCGGGCGAATTATGCGCTGGAGCATGGAACAGAAGCGTTAAGTATGTGTGTTCGGAAAGCGGTTAATGAGATGTTGGGAAGTCTGGCAGAGGATGCAGGGATAAGGAGAGAGGATGTTTTTCAGGTGTGTGTTGTGGGAAATACCTGTATGCATCATCTGTTTCTGGGGATTTCTCCGGCTTCGCTGGTACATGCGCCCTATACTCCGGCTGTGAGTGAGAGGCTGGTGCTGAATGCGGGGGATTATGGTCTGGCTGTGCAGGAGCGTGCAGAGTTGATTATGCTTTCGGATATTGCAGGATATGTGGGAGCGGATACCTGTGGATGTCTGCTGGCTATCAGGCAGGATCAGCAGGAAGAGATTTCTCTGATGATCGATATTGGAACGAATGGTGAGATGGTTCTGGGAAACAGGGAGCGGATGGTGACCTGTTCTACTGCGGCCGGGCCTGCTTTTGAGGGTGCGAAGATTGAGTGTGGAATGCGTGGCGCGGCCGGGGCTGTGGATCATGTGAAGTATGAGGATGGGAAGTGGAACTATACAACTGTTGGGAATAAGCCGGCGGTTGGTTTGTGTGGTTCGGGATTGATCGATCTGGTGGCGGGTCTTCTGGATGCTGGAATGCTGGATGAGAATGGTGTGCTGAGAAGCGGACAGGAGAAGCAGGGTGTGTTTATTCTGGTACCGCCAGAGCGGGGCGGTAATGAGAGAGGGGTTTATCTGACACAGAAGGATCTCGGAGAGGTTCAGCTTGCGAAAGCTGCGATTGCAGCGGGAATTCAGATGCTTATGGAGCGGCTTGGGATTACAGAAGATGATATCTGTTCGGTATATATTGCAGGTGCTTTTGGCAACTATATGGATCCGGTCAGTGCCGGGAAGATTGGCTTGCTTCCGGCGACGCTTGTGAAGAAAGTGAAACCAGTGGGAAACGCTGCTGGTGAGGGTGCAAAGATCGCACTTGTGAATGAGAAGGAAATGCTGGAGATGGATGAGCTGGTGAGAAAGATTGAATTCGTTGAGCTGGCTGCTTCGGCTGATTTTCAGGATCATTTTATTGATGAACTGGGATTTGAGACAGGTGAATGATTTTATCTGCCTGATGAGGTTGCTATAGATTATACAAGAGAGTAAGGGGTTAGATTATGGATATAAAAAAAATAGAGCAAATGGGAATGGAGCAGGGGTTTTCGTATGTGGTGTTGCTGGATTGTGATACGATTGAGCTGAAGCCGGAGGTTCGACAGATGTGTGCAGCAGATACCTGTCATAAGTATGATAAGTGCTGGAGCTGTCCTCCGGGATGTGGCTCTCTTGAGGAATGTGAAGCGAAAGTCCGGCAGTATAAGTATGGGATTATTGTTCAGACAGTTGGTGAATTGGAGGATGCTTTTGATGGCGAGGGAATGATGGAAACGGAAGCCAGACATAAGGAGTATTTTGTGGAATTTGAGAAGAAACTTCGGGAGATTTATCCGGATATGCTGGCGATTGGTGCGGGATGCTGTACGAAATGTAAGGTCTGTACTTATCCGGATGCTCCATGCAGGTTTCCGAAACAGGCTTTCTCATCGATGGAGGCTTACGGGATGCTGGTAACACAGGTCTGCCAGGCCAATGAGCTACAGTATTATTATGGGGATTGTACGATTGCTTATACGAGCTGTTACCTTCTGGAATAACGTTACTGTTCACTCCGTTCACAGTAACGTAGCCAAAATTCATTCCAGATTGCCTGCGGCAATGGAATTTTGGCTTGTATGTCTCGGGATTTTGGCATATTCATGCCAAAATACCTCGCGGGACAGAGGTGTGTGAACAATAACGGAATAACATTTTAGCCGAATCAGGTAAGTCAGTTTTCGTTGTAAATAACAGTGAGCTATGATAAAATACAGATATTGAAAGCGCAGAGCGTGTTTGAAAAACAAAAAATCCTTCGCCGCAGGGCGGGGATTTTTGGCAGAAGGTATTAAGGGTGGCTTGAGGATATGACAGTACTGGAACAGTTAAGAAAAACAATTGAAGACGGACATCCGGGGGAGACAGAGAAGCTGGTGAGGGAGGCATTGAAGCAGCATATTCCTGCAGGGCGGATTGTGGAAGAGGCCATGACTCCGGCTATGCGAACAGTGGGGGAGAATTACAAATCCAATGGTGCGGATATTATTAAAATTCTGGCAGCAGCCCGAAGTGTGCGCAAGGGTTTTGAATTGTTGGAGGAACAGGACTCGCAGTTTGGCAGGAGGAATATCGGAACTGTAATCCTTGGAACGGTGGAAGGTGATCTGCATGATGTAGGTAAGAATCTGGTTGCGATCATGTTTCGTAGTGCCGGATTTAAGGTGATCGATCTGGGAGTGGATATTTCTGAGAAGCAGTTTCTGCGTGCAGTGAAACAGAATCCGGATGTGTCGATCGTGTGTATCTCCTCGCTTCTGAGTACTTCAATCCCGGAGATGGAGCAGGTGGTAAAGTCTCTGAAACGAAGCAGCAGTAAGCATAAATTTAAGATTATGGTTGGTGGAGGTGCAGTAACGGAGCAGCTGGCGAAGAATATGGGAGCAGATGCCTATACAGAGAACTGTATTGAGGCTGTGGAAGTTGCGAAAACGCTTATTGTGTGAGAACCGGGCTGACAGGTGCGTATGAGAAAGACATAGTGTGAGTTAAATTGCTATAGAATTGACTGGTAAAATAGGTGCTTCAATTATGTGACAGGAGGATTGTAGACTTGCAGCTGTCATCAGTTTATTTATATGAAAAAATAAAAGAGAAATATGAAATTACGGAAAGGGGAACTTTATCCGGTTCAGACGGATATCTGCGCCCCTTTTTGTGTTATGAAAAAAAAGAAACATTTCGACATGGGCATGTTTATGTGGTACAGAGATATGACAAAGAGTGGGAATCGGCAGTTCTGACTGCTGAAAATATACTCTGGGTATTTTGTGGGAGAGAGAAAATTGATGCTGCATCAGAAGAGTTTCAGCAGATTCCGTATATTCATATTGCACTTGAAAGTCTGGAAGAAATAGCAGAATTTATGAATGATGTGCAGGAGATTTTTGATGCGGCTGATGAATGGGAACGGAAGCTCCATAATTTGATGTTAGAACATGCCGGAATGGACAGGCTTTTGCAGGTGACATCGGAATTTCTGCAGAATCCGATGACTGTAACAGGACTGGATTTTACCTTCGTGGCGGAAGCGGGAAGCGAGTATCTGCCGCCGAGGGCGCGGCTGTATACAGATGACGGGTTGAATATGGAATATGTAAATGCACTTTTGCAGAATGAGACTTATCGAGATATGGCAGATACGCATGAATATGTGATGTTTCCGGCTTACATCAGTGGATGTCGTTCGATGAACAGAAATCTGTTTGTGGATGGGAAAGCAACTCACAGGCTGGTTTTGACTGAGTGCAGATCAGAGATTACACTGAGAGTTATCTGTGTACTGGATATTCTGGTGGAGAAACTGGAGTATCTGCTTGCGCATGAAGCGGAGGAAGAAGATCCGGACAGGGATATGGAGCAGATTTTTGTCAGGATTTTGTCGGACAGAACTGCGGATTATATGCAGGTGAGTAGAGAACTGAGTGAACTGGGATGGAGTGGAAATCATGAATATATGTGCCTGATCCTGCAGATTACCTATCTGAATCAGCAGAATCTTTCCACAAAGGCAATCTGCCGATATATTAAGAAGAAATTTGAGGATTCTGTGAGTTTTCTTTATCAGGATGAAATTGTGGCATTTTTTGACCTTACCAGACTTGGAAAAAGCCAGGAGGAAGTAGCCGGAAAACTGGTTTATTTTATCAGGGATACTTATCTGAAAGCCGGATACAGCAGGGTGATGACAGGACATATGAATCTGAGACGGCAGTATGTGCAGGCGAAGACGGCTTTGGATGTAGGAAGCCGTAAGAAGCCTTATCTGTGGATTCATTATTTCGGTCAGGTGGCATTGACTTATATTCTGGAACAGGCAACAAGAAGACTGCCAGGAACAATGATCTGTCATGAAGGGCTGCTGGAATTGAAGAAGCATGATGAGGAGAATCAGACTCAGTACATGGAGACATTGAGAGTGTATCTGGAGCAGCATCTCAGTGCAACCCAGGCGGCAAGGGAATTGTTTATCCACCGCAGTACGTTTCTTTACAGGCTGGACAGGATTAAGGAAATCCTGCAGTCTGAGCTGGATGATCCGGAGGAGATTTTTTATCTGGAATTGTCATTCAGGCTGCTGGAGCAGGAGCAAGAGAAAGAATAGTACGGGAACAGAATAGTGCAGATATCTGGAAAGGTCAATTATTTGTGGAGGGAGATATTTTGATAAAAAAATTCAGGTACGCTTGAGCGTACCTGAATAAATGTTAAAAGAGATATTATGTTATTTAGCTTCTTCTTCGGCAGCAGCCTCTTCTTCAGCTTCCAGAGCCGGGTCTACATGAACGGCGGCTACGGATACAACTGCAGCTTCAAGGTCTGTCTTTAAGTCTACATCTTTGTCCTGGGCGATGGCGAGGTCTTTGACTTTGATTACGTCGCCGACTTTCATGTCACCGACATCTACCATAACTTTGTCTACCAGTGCTGATGGGAGAGCTCTGAAGGAGATTTCTTCCAGATGCTGCTGTAATACACCGGCTTCCAGTTTGTCGTGGTTTACAAGTACGATCTCTGCTACGGAATGTACTTTCTCGTTGCTTACCAGTGCCTGGAAATCTATTTCATCCACCTGTCCTTTTAACGGATTGAACTGGATCTCTTTAATCAGTACGTCATATGACTGACCATCTACATCCAGCATAATCTGGCTTCCTTTGTTATTTGTCTTGAGAAGTTTCTCGACAGCAGATTTCTCGATTTTAACAGGAAGAGAACCTTCCATCTCTCTGCCAAATACGTTACCTGTAACGTAGCCTTCTCTTCTTAATCTTTTGGCCTTTGTGTCCATTGTTCTTTTTTCAGCTTTTAAAGTATTCATTTGACTTTTCCTCCATTTTACAGCTGAGGTGACATGCTTGACACTATCTTCAATTTATGAGCATCCGAAATGCTCCAGGTGGTGTTAAGTATTTTTAAGTATTCAGTTGTTTGTTCTTTATCTTTGTTACAGCTGTATTATAACACGCTAAAAATGAAATGCAAGAGGAAAATGTGAAGAGTTTGTGAAATTTAAGTAAACACAAACAAAGCCCTCCGGAAGTGACCGCTTCCGGGGGGGGCTTTGCATTTAATCTAATTAATCATTAATTACAGAGTATCATTTCTTCTGATATAACCAGGCTGTTCAGTCGGGGAAACGATTTCTTTTTTATGAACGAGTTTCGCCCATTTGTCGACTACTTCATTCTCTACGTGAACACCCTCACCTACAGTAGCTTCAGCGAGAACAACACTGTTTCTTACAACAGCACCTTTTTTAATGACGCATCCACGACCGATTACGGAATTCTCAACAGTACCTTCAATCTGGCAGCCGTTGGAGATTACGGAATTCTTCACATCTGCAGTATTGAAATACTGAGTCGGGCAGGAATCATTGGTACGTGTATAGATTGGCCAGTTATCATGGAAAAGTTCCTGAGCTGACTTGTAATTAAGGAGAGCCATGTTTGCAGCATAGTAACTTGGGAAGTCTGTAATGCTTGCAAAGAATCCCTTGTGTGCAACGCCGCGGATGTCCAGAGTTTCGCATTTATCATTCAGGATGTCTGCCAGTGTATACATGGAAGAAAGATTCTTGGCTTCTTTGATCAGGCTGATGAAAAGCTCTGTTTTCATAACACAGGTATCCATATAAACATACTGATTCTTCTTATTACCATGATTCGGTTCGATGGATTCCACACCTTTCTGGCGGTTCAGTCCCAGAACATTACAGGTAAGATAAGCCTCTTTTGCATTATCAACAGCGTGATAAAGGAGAGTAACATCTGCACCGGACTCAACGTGTGTATGTAAAAACTGGTCAAAATCAATTGAATAAACCATATAGCTCGGGGCAATGACAACATACGGATGATTCATTCTGCTGAGGGATTCCATGTTGTCCAGATAGCAGGAGATATCGGTGTTATAGATATCATTGTCATTATTGTGCTCTGAGAAGAGAAGCTGAAGTTTGCCGCTCTTGGAGTTGATGTTGTAATGACGTCCTGTTCCAACGTGTTCTACAACAGAACGGGGTTTATTATTGATATAGACCTGAATACGGTCAATGTCGCTGTTGGTCATATTGGAGATAGGGAAGTCAATGACTCTGTATCTGCCAAGGAAGGAAAACGCACCGATTGGGCGATAATCCTGCATACCATCTACATAAATATTTCTCCCGGAAGAGCTTACGATTCCAAATGCCTTATACATATTATTCTGCCCCCTTTACGCGTTTCGCTACAAGCTCAATGTGCTCACTGTCTGCGGCACCGACAACTGCACCTTTACCGATGCGGACACCGTCAGCTACAAGTGCACGCTGAACAACGGCACCTTCTTCTACAACAACACCCGGCATCAGTACACTGTCGATAATTCTGGCACCTGCACCAATCTTAACACCTGTAAAGAGAACGGAATGCTTAACTTCGCCCTGAACAACACAGCCCTGTGTGATATATGCATCTTTAATATCTGCTTCTGCGCTGATGTATTGTGGAAGTGCGGTAACATCTTCTGTATAAATCTTCCAGGACGGATCACCCAGATCCAGTTCATTCTTGGAACTTAACAGATCCATGTTTGCTTCCCAGAGAGAGTCGATGGTACCAACATCTTTCCAGTATCCTTCAAATTTATATGCATAAAGAGTTCTGTTATCGTTAAGCATAGTAGGGATGATATCCTTACCGAAGTCATGGCTGGAATCCGGATTCTTGATATCAGCCATCAGCATCTTGCGGAGGAGTTTCCAGGTGAAGATATAGATACCCATGGATGCAAGGTTGCTCTTCGGATGCTCAGGTTTCTCTTCGAATTCTACGATACGTCCGGATTCATCAGTATTCATGATACCAAAACGGCTTGCCTCTTTCATCGGAACTCCGATAACTGCGATGGTTGCATCTGCCTTTGCTTCTTTGTGGGCTGCAAGCATCTTGTCATAGTTCATTTTATAAATATGGTCACCGGAAAGAACAAGAACGTATTCAGGATCAAATTTATCAATGAAATCAATATTCTGGGAGATTGCATCTGCAGTTCCGCGATATACATTCAGATTCTCATCTGCTTTCTCACGTGGAGGAAGAACGTAAACACCGCTGTTTTTAGCATCAAGACCCCAACGTCCGCCGGCTGCCACATAACTGTTCAGCTGGATTGATTCATACTGTGTAAGTACACCTACAACATCAACGCCACTGTTGGCGCAGTTGCTTAAAGGAAAGTCTACGATACGATATTTACCGCCGTATGAAACGGCCGGCTTTGCCACTTTATTGGTAAGATCATGCAGACGGCTGCCACGACCGCCGGCCAGGATCATGGCCAACATACTATTTTGTTTCATAATAGTGAACCCTCGCTTTCATTTGTTAGGTAATATTATACATTTTTTCCTGACATTTTTCCATAGGTTTCTGAAAAAAATATGTAAAAACTTTGCTACAAACTAAGTAAAATCGACGAAAAATTATACATTATATACAAATATCGAGACGAATCGCATGACAGGGGATTAAAGATATTTGTAAATTATGCTCATAACGTAGCCAAAATTCATTCCAGATTGCCTGCGGCAATGGAATTTTGGCCTGTATGTCTCGGGATTTTGGCATATTCATGCCAAAAACACCTCGCGGAATAATGCTGTGTGAACAGTAACATTTGTTCACAAATTTAAGTGAAACGGGTGGACGTATAATAGTTCTTACGCTATAATAGGTAGGAATTTATAGAAGAAATGCGTAACTGTGAAAATACTGAACAGTTACAGAGAAACAGAGGTTATCACGTGAGTAAAAGAGAAGATTATAAACGATTTATCGTATTTTGTCTGGCGAGTCTGGTGGTTCTGGCACAGGCGGCGGTCTTTGCATGGGTGTGGTATTCCGTTTACAGAGGACAGATCGACGAGCCTTTCTGGCGCAAAGGTAACTGGGTACTGATCGCAATCTACGGTCTGATGTTTGCCCTGTTTGCCAAATTGTACGGAGGACTTAAGGTTGGATATCTTAAGAGGATTGATGTATTTTATTCGCTGACACTGGCACTTTTGTGTACCAATGTGGTGGAATATCTGGAGATCACCCTGATCAACAGATGGTTCCTGAGCGTATGGCCTATGATCGAGATGACAGGAATACAGCTGGTTCTGATCATTATCTGGATATTTGGTTCAAGGTATATCTATTCCGGACTTTACCGCGCACGCCGGCTTCTGGTCATTTACGGTGACCGGGATCCAGGGGACGACCTGATCCATAAGATGAATTCCCGAAAGGACAAATATGACATCAGCGGCAAGGTACACATCGAGTGTGGGAGAGAAAAATCCATCAGATGATGCAGGATTATGACGGCGTGATCATCTGGGATCTGCATTCAACAGAGAGAAACCGTTATCTGAAATACTGTTTTGCACATTCTGTCCGATGCTATGTGAGTCCGAAGATTTCGGACATCATTCTTATGGGAAGTGAACGCATCCATCTTTTTGACACACCGCTTCTGGTATCCAGAAATATGGGACTGGCAGTAGACCAGCGTGCTGCAAAGAGAGTTATGGATATTCTGATCTCAGGGATCGGCATTATAATCACTTCACCGATCATGCTGATCATAGCGATTGCGGTAAAAGCATACGACAGAGGTCCGGTGTTTTATTTTCAGGACCGTCTGACATTGGGTGGAAAGCCCTTTAAGATCTGTAAATTCCGCAGTATGTGCGTAGATTCGGAGAAAAACGGTGCAAGACTGGCATCCAAGCATGATTCCCGTATCACACCGGTAGGTCATGTGCTGAGAAATCTTCATCTGGATGAGCTTCCTCAGCTTTTCAATGTATTTAAGGGAGATATGTCTCTGGTAGGTCCGCGTCCGGAACGTGAAAGTATCATGCTTGAGTATGAGAAAGAGCTTCCGGAATTCTATTATCGTCTGAAAGTTAAAGCAGGTCTTACCGGATATGCGCAGGTTTACGGTAAGTATAATACAACTCCTTATGACAAATTAAAGCTGGATCTGTTTTATATTGAGAATTATTCCTTCCTGCTGGATATCAAGCTGATCTTTATGACAGTTAAAATCTTTTTCCAGAAAGAAGTATCTGAGGGAGTAGACGACAGACAGGTAAATGCGTTGAAGGATTCCGGGAAAAACGCCGGAGTGTCAGAGAATAAAACGGAGGAATGACAATGAATAAACCGCTGGTATCTGTGATCATGCCGGTTTACAACGGAGAAAAATATATTAGAAAGGCTGTGGAATCCGTCTATGAACAGGGAGTTTCGCTGGAACTTCTGGTGATCGATGACGGTTCTACAGACCATACAGAGGAAGTCCTGTCTGCCTATGAGGGCAGAGAGGACTTTCGGTATATTAAGAATGAACAGAATATGGGAGCTGCAGGCTCCAGAAACAGAGGAGTCGGGCTGGCACAGGGAACCTACATTGCTTTTCTGGATGCAGATGACTGGTGGGAGCCAGGCAAGCTGAAAGAACAGCTGAAACGTCTGGAAGAGACAGGATACGTGCTGTGTTCTACAGGGCGGGAACTGATGAAAGCAGACGGAAGCAGTACAGGACGGACAATCCCTGTAAAAGAGAAGATCACCTACAGAGAACTTCTGAAACATAACAGCATCAACTGTTCTTCTGTGATACTCAGAAGGGATGTGGCGCGAGAGTTTCCCATGGAGCATGACGACAGCCATGAGGATTATATCACCTGGCTGAAAATCCTGCGAAAATACGGCTGTGCTGCCGGAATCAACAAACCATATCTGAAATATCGTCTCAGCGAAGGCGGCAAATCCAGAAACAAACTGAAATCAGCAGCCATGACTTACAATGTCTACAGATACGCCGGTTACGGCAGGATCAGAAGCTGTATTTTTTTCTGTTCTTATGCTGTACATGGAATATGGAAATATTGTCACTGTTCACAGTAGAGAAATATTTCCATTGACCGAAATGTTAAGTTTCTATTCCATAAATCGTAAAAATATGTTATGCTTGTTGCAGTAAATATGACTTTGCGGTTAATTGCCCGTTACATTGCTGTGCGTTTTTTTGTCTGCCGGTCATCTGAAGAATCTGGCAGAATGGGGTTGTATGTTCACACAGCAGAAGTCAGAAATATGATTAGAGGATAGTACTTAAACATGAAAATAAAAAAGAGAGAGCGGCGGTGCCGTACTCCTGCCTGATCGATAACATTAAAGTTTTGCTTATCTTTCTGGTAGTATTTAACCATATTATTGCATTTAACCTTGTAAAGGTAGATACTGTAGTGAGATATGTGTGGTATGCGATCACGATTTTTCACATGCCTGCATTTGTTTTTATTTCAGGATATCTGTCAAAGAAACCTCAGAATGTGCTGAAGAATTTTAAGAACCTGCTGATCCCTTATGTTCTGGGATATACCTTAACCTGGTATTCACAGATATGGCTGGGCAGATCTGTAGATTATGAGATACTGCGTCCTACCGGAAGTGTCATGTGGTATATACTGGCACTGTTTATTTACCGCCTTACCATTGAGACCCTGGGTAAGATCAGATTTATTGTTCTGCTCAGTATCCTGTTCGCATTATGGGCAGGAACCAGACCGGAATTTACCACATTCCTGTCATCATCAAGAATCGTGGTATTTTTCCCGTTCTTTGTTGCGGGGTATCTCTGGAAGAGTGAATATATCACAGCGATCCGTAAATTTAAGGGAAAATGGATCCTGGTGGCAATCTCCGGAGTCCTTTTGTGGGCGATACCGAATTATATGATCCCAAATGAAATGGGAATTGCTATTTTCCGAGGTAATCATGGATATCAGCTCTGTGGCCTGACGGATCCTCAGGGAGTGATCCTCAGACTGCTGATGTATCTGGTATCTTTCGTAGTTGTCTATACGATGCTTGCGTTAGTGCCGGACATCAAACTGCCACTCACCTATGTGGGACGACATACAATGGGAATTTATTTCTTCCATTATCCGATCATGATCATTATGAATGGTTTATACATCCTGATGCTTCCTGCAATGAACAATGTATGGGTGCTTCTGGGAGTATCACTGGTATTTGTACTTGTACTGGGAAGTCTGCCTGTGGATCTGCTCTATACGGGTGTTTTGAATCTGATCGCATTTATTCTGATCAAGAAGGATAAGACAGTCAGAGATGAAGGCCTGGAAGAAGAGTATGACAGCGAATATGATGAATATGAACTTCTCAGAAGAAAGAAAGCCATCGCAGAGCTTGCGGCAACGCTTGATTCAGAGAGTGAGCAGGACGGACATGTGGAGAAAGTAAATATGGACGAGGATACACCGGATCATACTTCTTCCGACAGTCATGAAGGCTTCAGCAATGTGGCCGGCATGGAGCTGGAGATTGAAGAAGATAATCTGGATGATATCCCTGATGAACTGATCAAAGGGGAAGAGGAGCTTTCGCTGGAAGACCTGATCCAGGAACTGGAAGCTACTACCAGAACGATGGACGACAATAAAGAACCATAAACACAAAGGAAGAGTTTTGAGATACAAAAACAGTATTTCAAAACTCTTCTTTTTGTAAAGTTAACGCGAATTTAACATTTTTGTAACGGACAGGTGACGGAAGTTGGGAAGTATGATATAATCAAAGTATCTATCGTATGGAGGTTACTGTGAACGTAGTGAACAGTAACGTATGGAGCAGGAAAACTGTTCGGCAAAATAGAATATTTTTTTCAGGGGAGTTATGACGAAAGAATGAAGAGAGTAATCACATATGGCACTTTTGATCTTTTTCATAAAGGCCACTACAATATTATCAAAAGAGCAAAAGCACTTGGTGATTATCTGATCGTAGGTGTCACAAGTGAGAGCTTTGACATTGAGCGGGGCAAACTCAATGTGCGGGACAGCCTCATTAAGAGAATCGAGAATGTGCGAAGGACGGGGCTGGCAGATGAGATCATCATTGAAGAATATCAGGGACAGAAGGTCAATGACATCATTAAGTATGATATTGATGTCCTGGTGGTAGGATCTGACTGGAGAGGGAAATTCGATTACCTTAAGAACTACTGTGATGTAGTTTATCTGGAAAGGACCAAGAATATTTCCAGTACAAAGCTTCGCAGTGAAGGTGTTATCTTTAATATGGGAATCGTGACGGATGACATCCGGGATAATGATTTTGTGGAGGAATCCAAATATGTCAGCGGAGTTCATGTGGAACGTGTATTCAGCGAGGATCACGAGACTGCACAGAGATTCTGTGATAAATATGAGTTAGGTTCCTGCTGGAGCAGCTATGATGAATTTCTGGCAGATGTAGATATTGTTTATATCAAGACATCGCTGAACCGGAGAGCAGAATATATTGAGCGAGCGCTGAAAAAAGGAAAATATGTGATCAGTGATTCGCCCATGACACTTTCCTCAGAGAAACTGCGCTACCTGTTTCAGGTGGCAAGGGAGAACAATGTGGTTCTCATTGAACGGACCACACTGGTCTACCTACGGGCGTTTAATCAGCTGGTATGGCTGGTACACAGTAACCTGGTGGGAGATCTGGTAAGTGTCAAATGTGCAATCTCCCAGGATGATTTCGAGGGCGGCAGGACTTTTAATGAGACGGTCTGCACAGCTATCTGCGCAGTACTGAAACTGCTGGGAAAAAAATGCCAGGATATCAACACCAATGCGGTCCGCAATCAGGAAGGCCGTTTTGTATATGATATGATTTCCATGAAATACGCCGGTGCACTGGCGACTATTGAGATCGGAACAACGGTTGACATTGAGAATGAACTTGTGATCATCGGAAGCAACGGCAGGGTAACTATCCCTAATGACTGGTGGAACACCGGATACTTTGAAGCCAATATTTCAGGAAAAGAATTTCTGAAAAGGTACAGCTTTAACTTCGAGGGAAATGGTTTCCGCTATCTGCTGCAGGAGCTGATGATTATGATCAGAGACAAACGGACAGAATGTACCCGGCTTTTCTATGATGAGTCGGTAAGAATAATAGAAATTTTGGAAACAATCAACAGAAAGGACAATTCATGACGGAGAAACAGAAATACCTCCTGAAGCTTTTCAGGGAGGTTGATGAAATCTGCAGAGAACATAACCTCAGATACGTGCTGGCAGGAGGCTCCCTGATCGGAGCTCTCAGACATGAGGGATTTGTTCCCTGGGATGATGATGTAGACCTTTATATGCCACGTTCGGACTGGGAGAAGTTCGTAGAGATATGCAAAACAGAACTCCCGCCTGACAGAGAGATACAGTGTTCGGAGGTGGACAGAAACTATACAAATTCATTTCCGCGCTACGCATCCACCAATACCTGTGCCATCCATAAGAGCCAGATTATCGGGAAGGACTGTGGCGGAGAAATCATAGACATTCTTACACTGGATCCTGTTCCGGCTGACGACAAAGAATACGAGAAATATAGAACACACATGATGATCTACTCAGATCTTATCAATATTTCCGTAGGTTACAGTGACCGCTGGGAGATACCTGCATCCATGTATCTGAAGTATCTTCTTTCTTATATTTTTCTTGGTAAAAAAAAGAACACTGGCAAAGCTTGAGAAGATCATGTTCTCTTATAAAGAAGAGGAATGTGACCGTTATGCCATGCGTTGGGGCGGCTGCCCATTTCTTTTGATAAGGATATGATGTTCCCTGTAAAGGATGGCATCTTTGAGGGAAAAAAGGCAATGATCCCAAATAAGTGCAGTGACTATCTGATCTGGCATTATGGAGACGAGTGGTCATATATGCCTCCTCATGATAAGAGGGAGGGTCATGTAGCAGTGTGTGTAGATGATCTTCCTTATCAGGAGCTACGTGAAGAATACATGCCGAAGATCAATAAGGAAAGATTGCGCTGGGACAGTGTGTTCCGAAAGTTCTATAATATGTGCATTGCGAAAAAAAGCCATAAGGTCCGCCAGGATGGGCTTGCAATGAAAGCCCGCGCTGTTGCACTGGACCTGCAGAGAGCAATCGATGAATCAGGACTTAAGATCAGTGAGCTGGTGGAAAGCAGATCTTTCCGTAAGCTGAGTGCACTTTTTGGCTCTTATTATAAGAATCAGCTTAGTGCTGACTTTATCGGAAGAGAAGACTATACCAACATTTATGCTTTTTATCATCCAACACTTGTGGAGATACCTGACGATGTATTCTATGCGGCAATGCTTACTCTGTTTTATACAGAACGTGTGTCAAAGGCATATCGGATGATGCAGGTCCGTCAGCAGCTTGACCATCTGAGTCCTGAGATGGAGGGACTGAAAGAAGATATTGAGTTTTTCAGGAAAGCTGCGGATCATTATGAATTCCATCGGATAAAGGAGGCAGAACAGATCGTCAATGAGCTTCTGAAGAAATATCCGGGACATCCGGGATTTATGAAATTTAAGTGCAGGTTCCTGATGGAGGATGCGGGAGAGAACCGGATCGAAGCAGAACGTTTTCTTGATAAGGCTCTTAAAATGTTTCCTGAGGATGGTTATTTCCTGAAATATAAGGCAGATATCCTCTGGATGGATGGCGAGATGCAGAAAGCGGCAGAGCTTTATCTTCAGGTAAAGAATAAGACAACTAACGGAATTGTATGGATGGAGATGGACAGATTCTTCAGAGGATACAAATCTGAAATCCTGAAAAGCTGTGAAGAGCTTATTGCAAACCACAACAAGAAGGAGGCGCTCGCATTGATGGAGCTGTGGAGTCGTCTGATACCTGAGGATGATGATATCCAGGGAGCATTATATCTGGCAAAAACAGTGTGTGCACGTACGCAGAGCGAGATAGAGAAAGAAATCGGTGAAATCCGGGCTGTGATCGGCACACAGATGATCACGCCAGTCAGTGTGGAGAAAAATCCGGGAAAAAGCAGAAAACAGATAAAATCAGATAGAACATCAGATGAAACATCGGCTGATGATGTGAATAAAAAAGTATCAGATCCGTCAGCAGAAACTGAAGAAGTTAAAGCGCCGGCGGATATACAGGTTAAAGTTTCAGAAGAACATAAGATGTACAGGAAAGCTCTTACAAGAGCATGGAAGCGGCTGGGGTATTCCGATGAGCTTGCAGAACTGCGCACCCAGATCATCTGTACAGGTGAGGAGAGCGAACTGGAGTGGCTTGCAGAACAGGTACGAAACCGTCAGTTCCGCAGAGAAGAGAAAGCCTGCGCTTATAAGCTGGTGGGTGATGTCAGGATGAAACAGGGACAGACCAGGGAGGCTTTTGCAAATTATAGGAAAGCACTGGAATATGAGATGCCTTCTTATGTAAGAACAGAGCTGTACCGTATTTTTATCAATGATCTGAACGATGGCAGCAGACAGGCGAAAAGCTTTGGAAAGAAGACGGATATTACAGTTGTGCTTGATAAATGGCTTGATAAATATGAAAGTATTGAAGATATTAAGAAGATCGTGCAGACTGTAACTGTTAAGTGACATCAATAGAAATGGAGTAAAGAGTTGAACAAAAACAAAAGGTGATTTTATCATTATTACAGGAAATCGATGAAATATGCCGCCGGAATAAAATAGAATATTACCTCTCTCCACGACTGACACTCTGCGCAGTGGAAGGGCATCCTTTCCCACAGAATCCCATGTTTGGAGTTGTGCTGATGAAAACAGCGGATATGGAACGGTTCCGTCTGGCTGTGGATGAAGATCCAAGGGAAAAGAGAGCACTGGAATCAATGAAGAGCCACAAATGGTTCTCAGGATTTTATCTGAGATACACCAATACAGATACTCTGTGCCTGAATCTGGACAACACCAGAGACTACGCATTCCCGGGAATAGGAGTCAGTATTTTTCCGCTCAGAACGCCGGCAGCTTCTGTAAAAGCAGAACGCAGATTATCCAGAGATGAGAATGCATGGACAGAGCTCTGTCATATCAACTATGCAGATAGAAATTTCAGGAGCAGGGTGAACCGTACAATTATGCGGCTGCAGTGCATGATAACCGGGCGCCAGGGACAGGCTGCACATTTGTATGACAGACTTGTCAGATCCTGCCAGCAGCCCGGAGCAAATAAATATATCCTCAAAAGAAGAAAACAGACTACCGTTTTCCCTGCAGAAATTTTTGCGCAGAGTAAACGTGTCACTCTAGAAGGTGCAGAACTCCAGGTTCCGGCAAAAACCGCAGAGTATCTTACCATAAGCTATGGAAAGAATTATAAAGATGCAAAGGAACCCCGCTATGTGACACCCATTGCGTTGGTGGTCAGTGCGAGAGTAAGCTATACACAGTTCTGGAAAGAATCCGGAAACTTTGAGAAATACTGTAAAGAGCGAATGAAAAATGCCCGCAAACTTGCCAGAAGCAGGCGGCACAAAGACTACTTCAATGAATGCTGGGATTATGTAGAGTTCTGTGGGGAGCGCATGAATCTGAGTGTTTCCTATGAGAAGCAGAAAGACTACATTAAGAACTTGTATAAGAATGAAGATTATATGACACTTGAGAGGGTATTTCGTCCCTATTTCAAGATGATGCAGAAGAGTCTGCAGAAGAATGAACTCTTTGCAGAGGACGAAGAGATTTTTGACATTTATGTAGACGTACTGGAGAAAACAGGAAAGACAGTACAGAGAAGTAAGATCGGCACGCTGATCTGACGGGAGGGAACATGAAACTTTCAGATTATATTGTTACGTTTTTGCAGAAAAAAGGAATCCGCCATTTCTTCGGCTATCAGGGAACCATGATCGCACATCTGGTAGACTCCATTGAGAGAAATCCGGAGACAGAGAATCATTCCGGTTACAATGAACAGGGGGCAGCTTTCGCAGCCTGCGGATACGCACAGGCGAAGGAAGAATGTGCCTGCGCCTATGCTACCAGCGGACCGGGAGCCATCAACCTTCTGAGTGGTGTGGCAGATGCCTATTATGATTCCCTGCCTGTGATCTTTCTCACAGGACAGCTGAACACTTATGAGTATTCAGGGATTAAGGGGCTGCGTCAGCAGGGATTTCAGGAGACAGATATTGTGGCAATGGCGAAACCGATCACCAAATATGCTGTCCAGATACGAAACCCTGAGGACATTGTGGAGGAATTAAATAAAGCATACCATATTGCAACCACAGGACGCAGAGGACCGGTGCTCATCGATCTTCCCATGAATATCCAGAGAAGTGAAGTGGAGAATCCGGTCTATGACATGACTTTTGAGGACAAACATACAGATGCAGCTGCAGCACAGCAGGCGGCAGATACGATTCTGGAAGCACTGGAACAGGCAAAACGTCCGGTGATCATGCTGGGCCATGGCGTGGACAGCAGCTTCAGCCAGCAGAAACTGATCCGCTTTGCACAGAAGAGACAGATTCCGATCATCACCAGCGTTTTGGCGAAATCAGTTCTGGGATACGACCATCCGCTGAATTTTCGGGTGTATCGGCGGTGCCTATGGACACCGTTATGCAAATATGATCGCCAATGCAAAAAGCGATCTGCTTCTCTGTTTTGGCATTTCTTTGTGTACCAGACAGATCGGAACCAAAGTACATGAATTTGCCAGAGGTGCAAAGATCATACGTATAGATATTGATCCATACAATCTTCAGAGAGATATCCATGAGAATGGTGAGAATGAGGTAAAGCTTCAGGCAGAGACAGGAGCAGTGATTGATTGTCTTGCAAAAGTGGATGATCCTGATATAGAGGGTGTAAGTGACTGGTTGAATGTCTGCACAGAGATTAAAGAAAATCTTCAGGCAGTTGATGATGCCACACCAGAAAGATATCCGAACCGTATGATCGCAGACCTCAGTGATATGCTGGAGGATACCTCCGCGATCGCAGTGGATGTAGGACAGCATATGGTATGGAGTTACCAGTCATTCAAGAATCATGAAGGACAGAAACTTCTCTTCTCCGGCGGACATGGAGCTATGGGCTACGGGCTTCCGGCAGCTATCGGAGCGTATTATGCAACCGGAAAACCGACCGCCTGCATCTGCGGAGACGGTGCACTCCAGATGAATATCCAGGAACTGGAGTGGGTGAAGAGAGAGAATCTTCCTGTTAAGATCATGGTTATGAATAATGAAGCACTTGGCATGATCCGTCACCTGCAGAGAGATTATTTTGACTGCTTGTTCGCAGGAACCACAGACGGCTGCGGTTTTGCTTCCTGTAATTTCGCAGAGGTGGCAAAGGCTTACGGCATTCCCGCACTGAGAATGCTCTGCGATGCAGTCAGAGAAGAAGCACCGGAATTTCTGGAAGGGGAAGGCCCGAAACTTCTGGAAGTTATGCTGGAGCATGGAACTTTTGCATATCCCAAGACCTGTCTGGGTGAACCGATCCATAATCAGCAGCCATATGCACCGAAGGAAGTTTATGACAGACTGATGGAATTGTAGGAGTGAAGAATATATTTCGGTAATGTGGAATATATAATATAGAAGGAATTTTTTTGCAGGCAGTCTGTTTTATGGAAGTGGGGAGACTCCCGCATGACAGAGAACAGATCTGTCTGTATTATAGATGAATAAAAAGAGGGAATACAAAATGAGCAAGGTAACAGTGATCACAGGCGGCACCTCCGGAATCGGACGCGGTATTGTGGAGAAGATACTGGCAAACTCAGCAGAAGATGATCTGATCTTTGCCACTTACGCTCACAATGCATATAAAGCCAATGAATTCTGGGACAGCCTGAAACCGGAAGACCAGGAGAAGCTTATTATTCTGAAAGCGGACATGTCTTCCTATGACGATATGATGAATTTCGTCGGAGAAGTAAAAGAGAAAGCAGGACATGTAGACTGGCTGATCAGCAATGCGGGAATCAGCACTTACGATAAATTTCAGGATTACACTTTCGAGGAATGGAATAAGATCGTAAATACCAACCTGTCTGTACCTGTATTTATGGTCAAAGAATTTATGCCTGTTATGACAGAAGGCGGAAGAGTACTCTTCATGGGTTCCTATGCAGGGCAGCAGGCATACTCCTCCTCTTTGGTATACGGCGTGACCAAGGCTGCCATCCACTTCCTTACCAAATCGCTGGTAAAGGAATTTGAGCCAAAAGGCATCACAGTCAATGCCATTGCCCCCGGTTTCATCCAGACGCCCTGGCATGAGAACCGCACACCGGAAAGCTACGAACGCATCAACCGCAAGATCGCATTGCACAGATTCGGTGAGATCAAAGACGTGGCAGATATGGCGTACAGTATACTTACCAATAACTACATGAATGGGAGTATTGTAGATATCCATGGAGGATATGATTACTTCTGATAAAGTTCAACAGAAGAAAAGGGTATGGGTATTTTCAGAAGAAATACCATACGGCGTCGGATAGCTGCGTTTCCTGTAAAAAATATGCGATGAAATATAGGCATAAATAATAAGAAAAGACTTGACTTAGGCATGCCATGTGTGATAAACTTGACAAGCGACATGGAAGTTAGGTCTTTTTTTATGCCCGAAAAGATGACGGATACATCGTCCGGCATGAGGAAAATGACCATGCAAATGAAAACACTGGAGGTGGAAGTTGTGCGCGTTAAGATTACATTAGCATGTACCGAGTGCAAGCAGCGTAACTACAATATGACTAAGGAGAAAAAGAACCATCCTGAGAGAATGGAAACTCAGAAATATTGTAAGTTCTGCCGCAAACACACTCTGCATAAGGAAACAAAGTAATCCAAGGTAACTGGACGAAACAGTTACTCACAGAGAATTGTGAGGTCAGGCTATGCAAGGAAATGAAAAATCTGCTGGCAAGAGCCAGAAGAAGAGTTGGTTTCAGGGACTTCAGTCAGAATTCAGGAAGATTGTCTGGACAGACCGCAATGAACTGATTAAGCAGACTATCGTGGTAGTTTGCGTGTCGATCGTGCTTTGCGTACTGATCAGCGTCATGGATTCATTTATTCTCGAAGGCATTAATCTTTTAATGAAATAAGGATAAGGTGATTGTATGTCAGAAGCGAAATGGTATGTTGTTCATACTTATTCCGGGTATGAGAACAAAGTAAAAGTCGATATTGAAAAACCATCGAAAACAGACACCTGGAAGACCAGATCCTTGAAGTTCGTGTTCCGCTGCAGGAAGTGGCTGAGCTGAAAAACGGGGCTCTGAAACAGGTTCAGAAGAAAATGTTTCCTGGCTATGTACTTCTCAACATGGTTATGAATGACGATACATGGTATGTTGTCCGTAACACCAGAGGTGTGACAGGCTTCGTTGGACCAGGGTCCAAGCCGGTACCGTTGACCGAGGAAGAGATGCTTCCTCTTGGTATCAAGAAAGAGGAAATTCAGGTCGATTTCGCAGAGGGTGATACAGTTGTTGTCACAGGCGGTGCCTGGAAAGATACCGTTGGTGTTATCACTGCCCTTAATGTGCAGAAACAGACAGCAACGATCAATGTTGAACTTTTCGGCCGCGAAACGCCGGTAGAAATTAGTTTCGCAGAAATCAAACAGATGTAACAAGCAAAGGTAACAATATCGTGGGAGGGACCATAAACCCCCGCCAATACCACATAGGAGGTGCCGAAAAATGGCAAAGAAAGTAACAGGATATATCAAATTACAGATTCCGGCTGGTAAAGCAACTCCAGCACCACCTGTAGGTCCAGCTCTTGGACAGCACGGTGTAAATATCGTTCAGTTCACAAAAGAGTTCAATGCAAGAACAGCAGATCAGGGAGACTTAATCATTCCTGTAGTTATCACTGTTTATGCAGACAGAAGTTTCAGCTTCATAACCAAAACTCCGCCGGCTGCAGTTCTTCTTAAGAAAGCTGCTAAGATCAAATCCGGTTCCGGCGTACCGAACAAGACAAAAGTTGCTAAGGTTACTAAAGCTCAGGTTCAGGAAATCGCTGAACTTAAGATGAAAGACTTAAATGCAGCATCCCTCGAAGCAGCTATGAGCATGATCGCTGGTACTGCAAGAAGTATGGGAATCGAAGTAGTTGATTAATTTTAATATTAAATAGTAAGTGGGAGGGCGTTCCCCGCAAATACCACAGGAGGTTATAGAAATGAAACGAGGAAAGAAATACGTGGAAGCTGCTAAAGCAGTAGACCGCGCTACATTATATGATACCGCAGAAGCTATCAGCTTAGTTAAAAAAGCTGCAGTTGCTAAATTTGACGAAACTATCGAAGTTCATATCCGTACAGGCTGCGATGGACGTCATGCAGACCAGCAGATCCGTGGTGCAGTAGTTCTGCCACATGGTACTGGTAAAAAAGTTCGCGTTTTAGTCTTCGCTAAAGATGCTAAAGCTGAAGAAGCAAAAGCAGCAGGTGCTGAATTCGTAGGAGCTGAGGACCTTATTCCGAAGATCCAGAACGAAGGATGGTTAGACTTTGACGTTGTTGTTGCAACTCCAGATATGATGGGTGTTGTAGGTCGTCTTGGTCGTGTACTTGGACCGAAAGGTTTAATGCCAAACCCGAAAGCTGGTACAGTAACAATGGACGTTACTAAAGCAGTTCACGATATCAAAGCAGGTAAGATTGAGTACCGTCTTGATAAAACCAACATCATTCATGTTCCGGTTGGTAAAGCATCCTTTACAGAGGAACAGTTAAGCGACAACTTCCAGACGCTGATCGATGCTATCGTTAAGGCTAGACCAAGCACACTGAAAGGTCAGTATTTAAAGAGCGTTGTTATTGCTCCGACAATGGGACCTGGTGTGAAGATCAACCCGATGAAATTAGCATAATAGATTTTAGCAATTTAAGACTCCCGGAGATTCTCCGGGGGTCTTTTTGCGTTGTGGTTAGTGTAAAATGACTGAATTTTTGGAACTATTAAAATTATATTTTTTATGTAATTATAACGAAAACGATTTTAATATCTAAAGAATTAAAACGAAAAAACAATAAAAAAAGAAGAAATGCACAAACGCCAATGCCAAAAATTATAGAAAAAGTCAAAAATAAACAAGACTATTGACATTGATTATAAATTGAGATATATTAATTATATCGAAAAGATAATAAAAACACACAAGGGAGGGCATTTAAACAATGGAAAATATACGTGAACAGATGGAAAAACTGGAAATTTCATCGGAAGCGATAAATGAAGTTCTTTTTGTAGCAAAACGTATGGATGATAAAGGTCTTGTTAATTCTTTCGCCGGTAATATTTCTACTAAAAAGGACGGTAAGATTTATATTACACCTACAGGACAGAATAAAGGACTTCTTACACCGGAAAAATTGCAGTTATTAATGAAGATGGTGAAAGAATCTGGGGTATGAAAGAAACTTCAGAAGTAATTATGCATTCTATGGCTTATGATATCTGCGAAGCAAATGGATGGGATGTAGGTGGTGTAGTTCACAGTCATTCTAAGATTCTGACAGCTTTTTCAATGGCTTGTATGGATGTAGAGACAGAAGCACTTCCTGAAATGATGGGTAATTTCCACAAGATTCCATGTGTACCATATGGAGCACCTGGAACAAAGTACATCCTGACAATGGCAGAACCATATCTGGCAGATGGTTACAGAATTGTTCTTCTTGGAAATCATGGAAGTCTTGCAGTAGGAAAGACAGTTGAAGATGCTATGAATGTGGTAGAAGCTTGTGAGTCAATTGCAGAACAGGTACTTATTACAAAATATATATTAAAATCTGAGGCACCTCTTGATAGAGATGAAGTTGCAAGATTTTTTGATATCTATAAAGAAAATAGAGAAAAACGTAAAAATAAAAACTAAGTACGAAACCTCCTGCTTCTGTTATACTTACTATATAATGTGAGAATTGTGGGAAATGCAAAGCATCGGAGCAATTTGCATATATCAGGTTAGGGAAAAAATTTTTAAACTTGCCATCATTATATAAAATAAGAAGGGGAATAGAGTATGGAGATGGATTCAATCTTAGAAAACCGTAAAAATTATCAAAGAAACAAAATGCTGAGTGTCATCAGATTGCATGAAAATATTTCTCGAAATGATGTTAAAAAGATCACTGCTTACAGTATGACAACAGTATTGAGTACAATAGATGAGCTGATTCAGGAGGGTCTGGTTTACGAAGAAAGCTGCAATGATTCAAGAGTAGGGCGGAAACCTGTATGGCTTCGTATTAATCCTGAGGGTGGATATTTTCTGGGAGTCGAATTTAACAGGAATGCAATTCATTGTGTTGCTTTGGACTTTTACAGGAAAGCTTATTTATGATGCAGAACGTAATATCGAAACCAGTGAAAAAACTGCAGATCAGGTATTGGAATTAGTTAAGAAGATGATCTATGACGGAATTGCATTTCTTGGAGAGAAAAGCAAAAAAGTTATAGGAATAGGAATAGGTATTCCGGGATACAGCGATGCGAACAGGGGAATTGCAATTTCGTACAGTCATCTGAAAGACTGGAAGAATATTCCTGTAAAAGATATTCTCGAAAAGGAATTTCATGTTACGTGTTATATGGATAATAACGTTAATGTGATGATTTTTGCTTACAAATGGCTGGTATATGGAGGAAAATGTGAGGATATGCTTTTTGTTTCCATACGAACGGGCGCTAGAGTGATTCCAATCATAAATAATCAGCCAGTTCGTGGTACTTGCGGATATTCCGGAGAGCTGGGACATGTAAAAGTCAGCGGTGGAAGCAGGATTTGTTCCTGCGGACGTTATGGGTGTCTGAACTCGGAAATATCTGATGTAGCAATTGTCAATAAGATAATTGATGGAATCAAAGTTGGAAGATTCAGAGAAATTGCGGAAGCTGTTCAGGGAGACATGGATAAGGTGACAATGATGAGTTTTATCAATTCTGTCCGGGAAGGACATGCGGATTCGTTAAAACTTCTGGATCAGGTCAAAGGATTCATAGCAGATACCTTAAGTATGCTGGTAAATATTTTTGCACCAAGAAAGATAGTTTTGTTTGGGGAACTGGCAGAACTGGGGGATATACTTTTGGATGGTGTAAGAGAAAGAGTCAGTGAAAATATTATAAAAGAAAATAGTAACGGACTGAAAATTATGGCATCAGAATTTGGAAGAAATCTGGGAGCTATGGGAGCTGCAGCAATGGTAATGCAGAATGCATTTGAATTTCTGGAAGAAAAAATCTGAATCTGTTGAAGCAGTTTTATTTAATCAAAGTATAGGAGTACTTGCATGAATAAAAAAGTAATTGCTGTAGATATTGGAGCCAGCAGCGGTAAAATGGCATTTGGAGAATTTGATGGCAGCCAGTTGCTGGTCAGAGAATACCGAGATTTTGCAAATCGCCCGGTAGATATTGGAACAGCTTTATATTGGGATGTCTTTTCTCTTCACAATGCGATTGTTGATGGAATGGCATATTTTAAAGAGAAATATGGGGAAGCAGATGCTGTTGCAGTAGATACCTGGGGAGCAAGTTATGGACTTCTGGACAAAAAAGGACGTCTTATGGAACCCCGTATATCATTACAGAGATGAACGTACCCGTACAACTATTCAGGATATGAACAGTGTGATGAATACATACGAGCTGTTCAGGTTAACAGGATGTCAGTGCAACAGAACTTATACATTACCGCAGTTATATTCTTACAGGGCAGAGAACAGTGCTGTTCTTTATAATGCATCCAGTATGTTGCTTTTGCCGGATCTTCTGGGATATTTTTCTTACAGGAGTAAAAACAACCGAAATGACTATTGCCGGTACTTCCTGTCTGATGGAAAACCGACAGGAAAACTGGAGTATAGAGGTAGCCAGAAGATTTGGAATACCAGAAAAACTCTATACAGAAATTGTGGAACCGAGAACATTTAAGGGAAATCTGAGGCAGGAAATACAGATTCAGACCGGAATGAAAAATACCAGACTGGTAGCTACAGTAGGTCATGACAGTGCTGCAGCAGTAGCTGCGATTCCTGATTTTGGAGAAAATAAACTTTATATAAGCATAGGCACAAATGTAAGTATGGGAGTAGAAAGATCTGAATGTCTGCTCTCAAGAGAAGGATACCTGAAAGGATTCAAAAATACCGGAGGTATTGACAGGAAGAAAATCATATACAGAGATTTTTCGGCCTGCTGGCATTTGAACGAATTTATCAGGACACGCAAAGAACAGGGAATTACTTATTCTTTTGTTGATCTTATAAATATGGCTCTTGAAGTTAAAAATCCGGTTCCGTGGTTTTGATGTAGAAGTACTGAGTTTCAATGAGGCAGGTGGGGATTTTTGCAGAAAAATGAATCAGTATTTCGCACAGACAGGACAGAGAGAACTTACAGAAGATGGGGAATTTGTACGTAGCATTTATGAGAGCATCGTATTAAAGATTCGTCATTATGCAGAAGCCTTGAAAGAACTTGGGATTATATATGGCAGAATCAATATAATAAATGGTGCAGTGCGAAATTCACTTCTGATGCAGATGATCAGTAATGCATTGGGCAAAGAAGTATATGCAGGAATGGAATATGCGACATTGACAGGAAATCTCCTGACTCAGCTTTATGCAATGGGTGAAGTAAAAACAGTAAAAGAAATGAGAAGTCTTTCAGCAGAATGTTTCAGTATGAAGCAATACGGACCTGAGGAACAGGAATACTGGACAGAAACAGCAGAAAATATGAAAGAATAATTAAGTAGTAAAGGTATTTTATTTGTAAATTGGGATAAGTCAAAAACTGGGAAATTGAAAAATATAATGTATTCGTTGGAGGAATAAAGATGAAGATAAAAATTAATGAGTATCTTATTAGTTAGTGCAATCTTAGGAACTACTCTTGGAACAACAGCTGTGTCTGCAGCAGATGAAACATCTGTATCATTATGGACATGGTCTCCTATTACCCGTACAGCAGAAAAATGATTGATGCATTTGAAAAGCAAATCCGGATATTACAATTGACTATACAAATTATAATTATAATCCGGAATACTTACAGGCACTTTCTGCGGCATCTGCATCTGATAATCTTGCTGATATCGTAGGTCTTCAGCCTGGATCGCTGACTCAGACATATTCAGATTACCTGATTGACCTGAGTGATTATGCGAAAGCAGAATGGGGTGACGATTGGACTTCTGTTTATGATAATGTAACACAGAGCCAGCTTCAGCTCGGAAATAAGATGGTGATGATGGACATTATATTCTTCCTATTGAAACACAGGATATTTATGTAGAATATAACAAAACTTTATTTGAGCAGCTTGGATTAAAGGTTCCTACTACATATGATGAACTGGTAGAAGTATCAAAAACTCTGAGAGATAATGGATATGCACCTTTATTCTTCGGCGGTGCTGATGGATGGCAGCATGTTAATCTTCTTCTTATGTGTACATCCCAGATTAGTGACACACTGTTTGATGAATGTCAGAATGGCGAAAAAGCATGGACTTGTGATGAAATGAAACAAGCTATGACAAACTATAAAAAACTGTTTGATGATGGTGTAATGCAGGATGGTTCTTTATCATCTACAAGTTACAGCGATGGCACCACATTATTCCTGGCAGGCCAGGCAGGTATGATGCTTCTTGGCTCCTGGTGGGCACAGGAATATACAAGTGAAGATGTATCTGATGCAGTTGCAAATTGGGATTACGATTATTTCTATCTGCCGGCTCTTGAAGAAGGACTTTCTGATTCAAAGGCTATTGGCGGCGTTGATTTTGGTTATGGTATTACAAAGAACTGCGAGAATCCAGATTTAGCATGGAAAGCTCTTGTGAGTTTTGCAACAGGTGAAGGCGCACAGGAAATTGCAAATGATATGAATAACCATTTATCTTATCCGAATATTGAGCCGGATACAAGCG
>ENA-OQOA01000173-OQOA01000173.1-human-gut-metagenome-genome-assembly--contig:-NODE-173-length-34380-cov-5.834379_pt1 | contig 34380 bp, 28 predicted proteins | sample MGYA00242633_ERZ504888 | MGnify/ENA primary metagenome ERZ504888 (study PRJEB26092, sample SAMD00036372) | human gut metagenome | host: Homo sapiens | study: EMG produced TPA metagenomics assembly of...
AACGCGTGCTGTTCTACGCCTCCCACAACGAAGACAAGTATGCGGCTTGGAGCTCGTCCAACCCGGAGTGCGAGGTGGCGCACTTCCCCGAGCAAGGGTTGTACTGCGTAATCAACAACACCGATCAGCCGCAGCGGACCACGGTGACTCTGGCCGATGGCACCACCGAGGACTTCGACCTGCCCGACAGCGGCATCGCATGGCGTGAAGCCTGATTCCCGCGTTTTGGAGAACGGACCCATCATGACTGAAAGCAATGAAGTTTTATTCGGCATCGCCTCGCATTTTGCGCTGGAAGGTGCCGTGACCGGTATCGAACCTTACGGAGACGGCCACATCAACACCACCTATCTGGTGACCACGGACGGCCCCCGCTACATCCTCCAGCAGATGAACACCAGCATCTTCCCCGATACGGTGAATCTGATGCGCAATGTCGAACTGGTCACCTCCACTCTCAAGGCTCAGGGCAAAGAGACGCTGGACATTGTGCCCACCACCTCAGGCGCCACCTGGGCCGAGATCGATGGCGGCGCATGGCGCGTCTACAAGTTCATCGAACACACCGTGTCCTACAACCTCGTGCCGAACCCGGACGTGTTCCGCGAAGCCGGCAGCGCATTCGGCGACTTCCAGAACTTCCTGTCCGAATTCGACGCCAGCCAGCTGACCGAAACCATCGCCCACTTCCACGACACCCCGCATCGTTTCGAGGACTTCAAGGCCGCCCTCGCCGCGGACAAGCTCGGCCGCGCCGCCGCATGCCAGCCGGAAATCGACTTCTATCTGAGTCACGCCGACCAGTATGCCGTCGTGATGGATGGGCTCAGGGACGGTTCGATTCCGCTGCGCGTGACCCACAATGACACCAAGCTCAACAACATCCTCATGGACGCCACCACCGGCAAGGCGCGTGCGATCATCGATCTCGACACCATCATGCCCGGCTCCATGCTGTTCGACTTCGGCGATTCCATACGCTTTGGTGCGTCCACTGCTCTGGAAGACGAAAAGGACCTCAGCAAGGTGCATTTCAGCACCGAGCTGTTCCGCGCCTACACGGAAGGCTTCGTGGGCGAACTACGCGGCAGCATCACCGCGCGCGAGGCCGAACTGCTGCCGTTCAGCGGCAACCTGCTCACCATGGAATGCGGCATGCGCTTTCTCGCCGACTACTTGGAAGGCGATATCTACTTTGCCACCAAGTACCCCGAGCATAATCTGGTGCGCACCCGCACCCAGATCAAACTCGTGCAGGAGATGGAGCAGAAGGCCAGCGAAACCCGCGCCATCGTAGCCGACATCATGGAGGCTGCCAGGTGAGCCGTCAGCCGAACCATACCCGAACCAGCATGATGGAGGCAGAGCAATGAACGATCAGCTGACCGAGGTATACGCCAGCATCGACGCCCTGATCCGATTATGCCTTGGCCCATCTTGACCTTGACCCACGCAACGCAGACTGGACCCGCAACCAAATCTTCGCCCTCTTCCGCCTAGATTCCTACCCCGGACCCAAAACCACAACGTCGGCGGCGTCAGTGTCAGACGTAGTCCAAGACATTGTTGGCAGCCGAAGCCAGGCCCCCTATGGCGAAAAGACCCCCGACCCCCTGCTCGCCGCCTTCCGCGCCGCCGCCACAACCGCCGGCCTTTTCAAGCCGGAGGAAGGCCCGGCCTACGCCGACACCATCATGGGCATCCTCTCCGCCAACCCCGCTGATCTCGACGACCGATTCCTGCTCGTCGAGCACCGGGATGGCGGCATGGCCGCCATGCAATGGTTCTACGACTACTGTGTGGCCAACAATTATGTCAAGCGTGCCCAGCTCGACCGGAACCCGCGCTTCGACTCGCACGGGCTGACGGTGACCATCAACCTCGCCAAACCCGAATTCAAGAACATGAAGAAGGCGGCGGCCGGCAACGCCGTGTCCGGCGGCTACCCGAAGTGCACGATCTGCCATGAGAACGAGGGCTTCGCCGGACGTGACAAGCGCACGCTGCGCACCTTGCCGGTCACGCTCGGCGGCGAGTCATGGTTCTGGCAGTTCTCGCCCTACGGCTACTTCGACCAGCACGGCATCTGCGTGAACACCGACCACACGCCGATGCATGTGGACCGCGACACCTTCGGCCATCTGCTCGACTTCGTGGACCGCTTCCCCGGATACTTCCTCGGATGCAACGCCGCGCTGCCTCGCATCGGCGGCTCGGTGCTTGCCCACGACCACTACCAGGGCGGCGGCGAACTGCTGCCGATGCACAAGGCCGCCACTTGGGCCGCCTTCACGCTCGCCGACTATCCGGACGCCGTGGTCGAAATCCTCGACTGGCCCGGTACCGCCGTGCGTGTGGTGTCGAAAAACCGCCAGAGCATCATCGACGTATCCGACATCATCCGCGAGGCATGGGTCGGTTATGACGACGCGGCGAACGGCATCGCCAGCCATGACGCGGACGGCAACCGCCAATCCGCCCTCTCGCCCAGCGCGATCATCACCGAACGTGGCTATGAGATGAGTCTCATCTTCCGCAACAATGCGATCAGCGACGAGTACCCGGAAGGTATTTTCCATGCACACCCCGAATACTGGCCGGTCAAGCAGGAGCCGATTGGACTGATCGAAGCCCAAGGCCTGTTCATCCTGCCCGGACGGCTCGTCGATCAGCTCGGCATCGTCGAGGAGGCGCTCGCCGAAGGCCGCGATTTGCCCGATGAAGTCAGCGAATTCAGTCTCGAATGGGGCGAACTCGCTGAAACATTGGCCGGAAACCGCGACCGCGAGGCCATCCACCAAGCCGTACGTGACGAGCTCGGCAGCGTCTGCTACCGCATCCTCGGCAACACGGCCGTCTTCAAGCAGAAAGCCACCACGCAAACATTCCTCGAAAGTCTTGGTTTTGCCGCTAGGTGAAACAGGTCAAGTGAAGTAAGCTCAATACTGAAGGAAAACCGAAGGCAAGTCCTTCCAAAGGAGGAGATATGACTACTGTTCTGGTTACGGGCGGTGCTGGATTCATCGCCACCCACACCGACATCGAACTGCTCAACAAGGGCTACGACGTTATTTCCGTAGATAACTACGGCAACTCGTCTCCCGTGGCGCTTGAGCGCGTCGAGCAGATCACCGGCAAGCCGGTCAAGCGTTACGACGGTGACGTACGCGATGAGGCGCTTATGGAACGCGTCTTCACCGAAAACAACATCGACTGGGTCATTCACTTCGCCGGTCTCAAGGCCGTGGGCGAGTCCGTGGCCAAGCCGATCGAATACTACGACAACAACCTGTACTCCACGCTTGTGCTGCTCAAGGTGATGAAGAAGCACAACGTCAAGAAGATCATCTTCTCCTCCTCCGCCACCGTGTACGGCACGCCGAAGGAACTGCCGATTACCGAGGAGACGCCGACCGGCGGCACCACCAACCCGTACGGCACCTCCAAGCTGTTCCAAGAGCAGATTCTGCGCGACGTACATGTGGCCGATCCGTCCTGGACCATCGTGCTGCTGCGCTACTTCAACCCGGTCGGCGCACACGAGTCCGGCCTGCTGGGCGAAGACCCGAAGGGTATTCCGGCGAACCTCACCCCGTACGTGGCCAAGGTCGCGGTCGGCGAGCTCAAGGAAGTCCAGGTCTACGGCGACGACTACGACACGCCCGACGGCACTGGTGTGCGTGACTACATCCACGTGGTCGACCTGGCCAAGGGTCACGTGGCCGTCATTGACCACATCGACAAGGAAGGCGTGTTCGTCTACAACCTGGGTACCGGCCACGGCTACTCCGTGCTTGAGGTCATCAAGGCTTACGAGAAGGCCGCCGGTCATCCGATTCCGTACACGATCAAGCCGCGTCGCCCCGGTGACATCGCCGCCTGCTACGCCGACGCTTCCAAGGCGGAGAAGGAGCTTGGCTGGAAGGCCGAGCTGACCATCGACGACATGGCCGCCTCCTCCCTCAACTGGCAGACCAAGAACCCCAACGGTTTCCGCGACGCCGAGTGATATGAGCAGATGAGCTCCCTCTGATGAGGGAGCTCATCTGTCGTTTATCACACAATGCGCCTATCGGCGGCCCAGCGGGTGAGCTCGGTGCGATTCGAAAGCTGAAGCTTTCGCAGCACCGAGCTCACGTGCGTTTCGACCGTCTTGATCGAAATGAACAGTTCGGCCGCCACCTCTTTATACGTGTAACCACGCGCGATCAGCCGCATGACCTCCTGCTCGCGGGCGGACAGCCGGTCCAGCTCCTCATCATGAGCCCGTGCCGCACCATCAGCGCCGCCATCAGACCCCGCCGCCGGCACACCCTGAAAGGCCGAAAGCACAAAACCGGCCAGTTTTGGCGAGAACACGGCATAGCCCTCATGCACCTGCTTGATGGATGAAATCAAATCAGCGCCGGTAATCGTCTTGGTTACATAGCCCTGGGCGCCGGCGCGAATCACCGCCCCCACATCCTGCGGCGCATCCGAAACCGACAATGCCAGAAACACGGTAGTGGGGGAGTAGGGCCGCGATTTGGCGAGGATCTCGGCACCGCCGCCACCCTCGCCGCCGGGCACATGCACATCCAGCAACACCACCTGCGGCTTGGTCTGTGCGATCATCGCCACCGAACCGGGCACGTCCGCCGCTTGGCCGACGATATCGAAGGAATCGCGCAACGTGGCGATTACGCCCGCACGGAACATCTCATGGTCATCGACCATGGCCACACGAATCTTGGCTGTCTCGTTCTCGCTCATCGATGTTCTCCCTGCGCCGCTTTCAGCGCGATCGGCATATGCATTCTGACCTCGGTGCCCCAGCCGGCCCTGGACACTATCTCCACTGTACCGCCGCGCCGTTTGATGCGGCCGATAATCGATTCGCGGATGCCCAGCCGGTCGGGCGGAATGGCGTCCATATCGAAGCCTTCGCCATGGTCGCGCACGAACACTTCAACCATCGTGTCGCTGGCCTCGCAATACAAAGACACCGGCTCGCCGCCATGCGTGACCGCATTGACCAACGCCTGACGGGTGGCGTCCAGCAGCGCATCGGTCTGGGCGCTCGGCCGCGCGTCGCCCACGGTGACCACCTCAATCGGTTTGCCGTGCTCGTCCTCCACCTCGGCGGCGATCTGCTTCAATCCGGCTTCCACCGAACGATCCGATGTGGAACGTTCCTGATACAGCCATTCGCGCAGCTCGCGCTCTTGGCTACGCGCCAGGGCGAATACGGTGGTCGGTTCCTCGGAGTGCAGCTGAATCAGCGCCAACGTTTGCAGCACGCCATCATGCAGATGGGCGGTCATGTCCGCGCGCTCCTCTTCGCGCTCCTTCAATGCCTGCTCGTGGGTGAGTCGTTGCAGCATCGCGTTCGCCCACGGCATCACCGCCACCACGATACCGACGATCATCACGAATCCGCTGGCAACAATGCGTCGAGGAGAGGTGCCCCACCCAGGAATGCTGACATTATGCACATACAATGCCCATCCCATGAAAATCAGTGCGATGCCGCCCAACATAGACAACAGCTGCGTGCCTCGCGGACTAAGATTCATCCATGCCAGTGCGATGCCGCCCAACCCTACCAGCAGCGGAAACACAATCTGGACATCCGCACCGGTGCTGGTGAGCAACAGTCCAGTGGCCATCAACGCGAAACCGGCCAATGCCACGACGGCCGGTTTCGGAGCACGTTGGATGGCCTCGGACAATGATTCCGGTGCGGCAGCCGATTCGTCGTCATGAGCGGCAAGTGGCTGATTGCCTCGCGCAAGCGGCGCCTGATTAACGGGCACTGTGCGAGCCGCAGCCGCCACCGGGTCTCCGGCAGGCATGAACACCCACAGGAATACATAAGCGATGATGCCTGCGCCGTAGAGGACGGTCAGTGCGATGAACGCAATCCGAACCCATGCCACGCCGATGCCCAAGTGCAGGGCGATGCCCTTGCACACGCCGGTGAGCCAACGGCCCTGCCGGGGGCGCATCAACGGCATGCGCGCGGGCAGCAATGGTTCGGGAGATGACGTCATACTCCTATTGTGCCGCGCTCAGGGCGTTACGGCCGGGGTTTTACCCGGTGTTCAGGGAACAATCAGGGTGTCCCCCGATGCGTGCGGCGGCCGGTTGCTGCTGTAATGGAAGCATGAACGATACAACGTATGCCTATGACGCGGGTGGCGCCGCCGGCCCCGGCACGAATGGTTCGGATTCGTACGGTTCAAATCCGTACGGCTCTCCTGCGCCCGGACCCCAGCCGAAGCCGAAGCGGCAGAGCGACCGGTTCTTCTCGTGGATCCGCGGCAGCGCGATGGAGCGCGGGGACGACCGGTGGATCGCCGGCGTGTGCAGCGCCATCGCGCAGCGCGTGGGATGGAGCCCGACTCTGGTGCGGGCACTGGTGCTGGCGAGCGTGGTGCTATGCGGATTCGGTTTGGCGCTGTATGCCATCGCATGGGCGCTGCTGCCCGATGCGCGGGATGGCCGTATCCTCGGCGAGGAGCTGATCGACGGGCGCTGGGATTGGAACATGCTTGGCGTGATAATCATGATGATGCTGGCGGTCGCCGTCCCCGGTGCCGGTCTCGCGGCGGCCCTGTGCGCGGCGCTGGTGCTGTGGGCCCTGGTGCAGAACGCCAACCGGCGGCATGGCGGATACGGGTCGGGCAGCGGCGTCAGCGGTACCGGCGATTCTGAGAACGGCTCATACCGGCGCGGATGGCCGGCCTCGTCATACGCCTATGATGGTGCGGACACGGGAGAGCAGGCGGCCGATGCCGGCACGGCTGGCTCATCAGGGCCCACCGCGCCGGAAACCGCGGGAAGTGCAGCGGAGTCCTCCGTAGCGTCGGTGCGTCAGCCGTTCCAGCAGCCCGCTCCGGGATACGGCTTCGGCCAGACCCATACCGCCGATCGGCCCGCACGTCCTTCCATGCCGTACCAGTCGTCTCCGTATCGCCCATCGGCGGGGCCTCTTCCGCCGAAATACGAGCGCCGCAAGCCGGCCGGTTTCGCCATCGTCATCGGCATGATCGGGCTGATGCTCGTCTCCAGTGCGGTTCTGATGCTGGCAAACGACAACTCATCCATCGAATCGATGACCCGTGTGCTCACGCTGTGGATTGGCGGCGTCTGCCTGGCTCTGGGTGCTGTCATAACGGTGCTTGGACTGATGGGACGCCGCTCCGGAGGCCTGATTCCGCTCGCCTGGACCGCCGCGTTCGTCGCGGTCTGCGTACTGGGCGTCAACGTCGCTTACAGCTATACGGTGGATGCCATGCAGTCCGAAGGCGGCACGCTGGTCAATGTTCACGGAGTCACGAAATATGGCGCCACCGATCAGCAGATCGCCCGATTGCAACAGGGCGTGCGGTTCGTCGGCACGAATTACGGCGACGACCGCGTCAGCATAGATCTGACGCGAGATGGCGTGCCCGGCATCAGCCCCCACAAGGTGACGGATGTCGACGGAAAGGTCAGGCAATCGACGTGTCCGGTCGGGGACCTGCGCATCTCGGCCTATCGGGCCCGGGTGATTCTGACTTTGCCGCAAGGATGCAGCTTTGCGTTCGGCAAGCGCAGCGACGGGTATCGGCTCGTCGGTTCTATCGGAGGCCGGTATACGATCACCAGAAACCAGTGGGGATACGATTTCCTGCGTCTGGACAACACGTTCTCGGGCCGTTCCGGTGAGAAGCCGGCGTGCGACGGCGGCGCATCCAACCTCGATTACAGCACCATTCCCGAAGGCGGGCCCGAACTGATCATCAACGTGCCGTACACCATCGAGGGGAAAGTGGCCGTCCGTTATGTCGATGACAGCGGCGGATGCTCATCCGATGACGCCCTGTGAGCACTGCGGACGAATGATACAAGGAGCACATCATGAATGACGATCACGATATGACACGGCATCTTCCGAATGCCGAGGCGATGCCTGCGGATTTCGAGCAGACCGAGGCTTTGCCGACACTGGTCGGCGGCGTGTCTGAACAGGCTTCTGCCGTCACGCAGGCGTTGCCGGTCGAGCCGACGCAGGCGTTGCCGGTCGAGCCGACACAGACGCTGCCGGTTGCCGAGACAGAGGCGATGCCGGTAGAAAAGGTCGCGGTGCCGCAGGCCGAGACCAAGTCGTTGCCGGTTGACTCCGCGTCGACCGAGAAGTTGTCTGCCGAACCACTTGCGGCCGGGGCGGTTTCGGACGAATCGGCGGCCCCCGTGGATGACGGCCAGACCGAGACCGAGCCCGCCGCCGACGCATTCGGGAATCCCGCCGCCGCTTCCGATCAGCGAACCGGCGATGTTCCGGCCGGAGCCACAACGGCCAGCGATGTTCCTGACAAAGGGCAGCCTCTTGCCGCCGTGCCATCCACAGACGCGGGCGCCACGCAACAGCCTGATGCCGCCACAGCCTTCGCCGCGGGCGATACAGAGCAGCCCGGTCCGGCACCTCAGCAGATTCCGCTGTACAGCACGCAGCCCCCGCGAGAGCATGACGGATACGGACCGAACCGCCCGGATGCGGATCCTGCATACGCCGCTCCGGCCGGTCCCTGGGCCCAGCCGGGCGCGGGCTCCAATTACGTGCAAGTGCCGCGGGACGTGCCGGTGCGTCCGGTCATCCGCAAGACAGGGCCGAGCGCCGCCACACTGACATTGGGTGTGTTCATGCTGCTGGTCGGCGCGGTGGCGATCCTGTTCGGAGTGAGGTTCCCCAATGGCGTGCTCGCATGGTTCGATATGGATCCCCGCGTGATGTTCGCCATCGGGTGCGCGGTGGTCGGCGGGGCGCTGATCCTGATCGCCATCATCTGGTCTCTGGCAAAGATAGCGCGCAACGCGCGAACGCCCCATGGCGAGTGACATATCGACCGGTGCCTTGCCGGCGGCCCTGCCGGCAAGGCACCGATTCCCGCGTCAGCCCTGTGCGGCCTCCGCTTCGGCGAGATCGGCGAAACCAGCGAGGGCGACGGTGTGGGCGATCGTCTCCTCGGTCAGGTTCCGACCCTTCCGGAGCAGATCGTCGACGAAACGCCGGTACAGGGCCATCGTGCGTTCCGAGTAGGTGCCGAGCTCCCCGCGCAGATATGTTTCGAACGACGTGGATTGCGCGGTGTCCTCCGCGGTGCGCAGCACGCGCATGGCCCGGCCGAGTTTCGGGTAGCGGGCACGGAAGTCCTCGGCCCACGCCACCTGCGTCGCGATGACATGCTCCTGCGTCGCGATACGTTCATCGCTCAACCGGGGTATGTACGGTTCGATGTTGTCATGGAAATCCTGCGGTGCCGTGGACTCCATCATGCGACCGTACTTCTCCGTGACCAGATTGCGCCCGACACGCTCGGCTTCGACCAGATCGGCCAGATAACTGTCCAGCAGCGGATCGGGCCATGTCATGAACTGGCTCGTGCGCATCTGCCGGAACACCGGCCAATTGCCTTGGCAGGCGGCCCGCCCGCCCTCGTTGTTCGTGCGCTGGAACTGATCCCATTCATGACGCACTATCCGCTCGATCAGCTGGTCGCTCATCCGCCGTCTCTTTCCCGTTGTCCGTTATCGTCGTTGCCGCCGTCATCTCCCGTGCCGGTCACGCCCTGTCACAGGGAATGCAGACAAGCCGCGTCGCTGGCGATGTGCTCCTCGACATATGGCCGTTGCCACTCCAGGAACGTCTCGTCGCTGCCGGTCAGTCCTTCTCGGCGCAGCTCGGCCACGACCTCGGCGCAGACGTGCTCGATGGTCTGAGATATCTTCTCGGCGACCGGTGCCGACCCCTTGCCGCCCTCGCCGAAACCGGCACCGCCATAGCAGGCGGCGGAGCTCAGCCGCAGCAGCGTCTCCAGCTGCCCGCACACATCGGCGAGCCTCGTCGCCATGCGGGACGACAGCCGCCGAAGCGCGGCGAACCGCCACTTGTAATACGGCAGGTATCCCACGGTGATCGGATTGTTGAGCAGGAACACCAGTGATGCCGCCGCCTGCACGAACTCGCCGATCGACAGCCAGGCGGCCGCACCGTCGCCGCGCGCGAGCATGCGCGGCACATTGTATTGCCCGGCCTGCGCCATCATGCCCAGACGCTTGGATATCAGCGCCAGCCGCACGTCCTCCGGCATGGCCTTGAACCCCTGCCGGGTGTCGAGGAACTTGCCCAACGGGTCGGCGAACACCTCGCCGTTGGTGGCGGCGGCAAGCGTCGCCTCATCCAGCATCAGCCACTCGTGTGGGTTGTTGGTGCTTGGCGCCTGACGGTATCCGGTGATCGACTCGAAGAAATCGCCGATGCGGAACACTCCGTCGCGCCTGCCTGCACCCTGCGCCCTGGCGGTGGACTCGCGCGGGCCGTATCCCATGAACGATTGGGGGAGCGCCTCGTAATCGGCTTGAAGGCGCTCGCCGATCGCCGCATAATCCTCGTCGGTGAGCCATAGACAGAAGCGTGGGCCGAAATCATGGTCGCGCGAGAGATCGTCATCGAACCCGTAGCATTCCGATCCGTGGCCCACCAGTCCCGCCGCGATGCGCCCCTGATATTCCGGGTATTTGTCGGCGATGAGCGGTTTGCCATAGGCGTTCCAGCATTCGCGTGCCAGCTTGAGGCCGCATATGGGTGAGGTGCCGGTGGGTGAGGCGGTAGCGGACGGAACGGCGGCGGATGGGGTGCCGGCGGGTGCTGCGCCGGGCGTGCCGGAACCATTCCCACCTGCGCTCGCATCCTGTGAAACATCCTGTGAAACATTCGCGGGGGCATGCTCGGAGGCCTCGTGTTCGGCCTGCCGCAGGTTGCTCTCGGTGATGCGGTAATAATCAGTGTCCTTGCCGTAGCATTCCTCGATGACCTGCAGGGCCTGGCAGTACAGGTTCACCGCCTGCCCGTAATCATGCTGGTGGAAACGCACCTGCGCGTAGCCGGCCAGCGCCGAAGCGTAATGGGAGCTGTGCTCAAGATGACCGTTGCGGTAGATCTCCAACGCCTTCGCCGCATGCCAGCTCGCGGCGGACAGCTTGTCTTCGGCGAGCAGCGTCAACGCCAGATTCGTGTGCGTCGAGGCCACGTCGAGGTCGGTTTCGGCATCCGGGCTCGACGATTCCAGTATGCGCAGGGCTTCGCCCAGCTCCACCTCGGCCTGATGCGTTTTCCCGGTCTCGCTGTACAGCATCGACAGGTTGTTGTGCAGGGCGGCGAGTCGCCGGTCGCTGGGGGCGAGCGTGCGCTCGCTGGACGCCTGCGCCTGCTTGTACAGATCCTCGGACTGGTCGTACTGGCCGGCCGCCCGCATGGCGGTGGCCGCATTGATCAGGGTGGTCGTCCATGCCTCGGTGCCCGTGATGCCCATACGGGTCGCGAGCTCCAGCGCCCGTTGCACGATCCACTGGTTCTCCTTGTGTCGGCCTTGCGAACGGTAGAACCCCATCGTCTCGTTCAGCACGGTGAGCAGCCCGGCGTCATCGCCGGCGTTCTCCGCGTCGATCATGGCCTGCTCCAGGTACGGCCCTGCCTTGGCGGCGGCGTGCGCGTCGAAGATCGCGTCGAGCCCGGCGAGGAACCGTTGCGTGTCAAAAGGCTGCTCGGAAGGTCGGGGCTCGTCCCCGGCTTGGTCCGGTGCCGCGTCATCGTCGAACGCGGCCATCAGCTTCGCCATCAGTGCATCATCGTCCATGTCATCTCCTTGCCATGAAACCGGTTTCTACCAGTCTAGGAAGCCTTGGTGATGACGTTTTCGGCGTGTGATGTGAGCTATATAACAAACCCCCGCTCTCAAAACTCGCAGATATACCGGTGATTCAGCGAAATTCCACTTGTATCTGCGAGTTTTGAGAGCCTATATCCCGCGAAACTCACACCGTGATCTCGCGCATACGCTCCAGCGCGTCGGTGTGCGTCTCGTGACGCATGGAGTATATGGTCAGCAGCGCCACCGCGATGACCGCCAGCGGCACGCCGCCCAATGCGGTGAAGTGGTAGTTCATGCCTGACAAGTTCAGCATGCCGCCGCCGACCATCGAGCCGACCGCGTTGCCGAAGTTGAACGCCACCTGCACGGCCGCGCCGGCCAGCAGCTCGCCGCCGCCCTTGCCGGATTCGGTCATCAGCAGCTGCTGTGGGGCGGAGATGAAGAACAGGCCGAACGCGATCCAGAACGTGAAGATGGCGGCGCTCACATGGTTGCCGGGGCACCAGGAACACCAGCAGCAGGCCGACGCCGGAGATCGCCTGCCCGAGGGCTGCGGTTCCCGCGTGACGCCAGTTGTCGGTGATACGCCCGCCGATGATGCCGCCGACCACCATGCCGAATCCGGCGAGCATCATCAGGAACGGCACCATGTCGCTGTCGTATCCGCCGGTCTTCTGCAGCCACGGCGACACGTAGCTCCACCAGCAGAACACGCCGGCGTTGCCGGTGAACACCGCGCCCAGAATCAGCCACGGTCCAGGCTTTCGGAGGAACCTGAACTGGCCGGCCAGACCGACGTCCTTCACCGGCGCGATGGCGGGGACCCAGGCAAGCACGAGGAACACGGTCATCGCGGCCCAGACGCTGAGCACGATGAACGCAAGCCTCCATGACAGGAACTCCGACATCAGCGTGCCGGCCGGCACGCCGATCATGTTGGCGACGGTCTGACCGGTGACCATGGCGGAGACGGCCTGCGCCTCCTTGCCCTTGTCGGCCACGGTCTTGGCGATCAGCGTGGCAGTGCCGAAGAACGCGCCGTGGGGCAGTCCCGAGATGAAACGGGCAGCCAGCAGCATGGGCGCATTGACGGAGAACGCTGACAGGGCGTTGCCGACGAAGGCGATCACCATGAACATGATGATCAGCTGCTTCGGCGGGATCTTGCGCCCGAACACCAGAATCAGCGTGCCGATGCACACGCCGATCGCATAGGCGGAAATGAAGTGGCCGGCGGTCGGGATATCGACGTGCATCGCCTCGGCGGTCTGGGGCAGGATGCCCATCATCACGAATTCGGCCGCGCCGAGGATGAACGCGCCGGAAGCCAAGGCAAGCAGGCTTTTCTTCATGGTTCCCTCTTCATCACATCTCGCGGGCGTGCCCGCGCGTGGGTGTCGTTTGTTGTGATTGTCGCTGATGGTTGTGGTGGTCCCGCAGTGTGAGACTGCGGGAGCTGCCAAGCCACCGGTAAGAAGAAGGCCAGACCGCTGACGCGATCTGGCCTTCATGTTGTCGGGCTGGCGGGATTTGAACCCGCGGCCTCTTCGTCCCGAACGAAGCGCGCTACCAAGCTGCGCTACAGCCCGTTTTGGCAACGCAGGCTATAATACAACGAAATCCCGGACAAGCCAAACCGGCGTGGCGTGGCATCCCGAAAACCGCGGAATATCAACGGACTCTCGGCGTGTATCGCCATCTCATTACACTGTGACATTATGAGTCAGACGCAAGAAACCCCCGAATCCCTGAACGACGACGAGACGGCGCCCGCTGTTCCCGTCATGACCACGGTCGAACGTGCCGAGATGCTGCTGCGACAGGACGCAGCCATCCGCGACCGCATCGGCGCCGGCGCAACTTTGGACGAGGCCGTCGATCCCTCCAACAAGGAGTTCGGCCCGCTCGCGCACCCCGAGCAGGTGCAGATGCGCGTCGCCAAGCGCGCGATGATGCTTGAGGCCGGCATGCAGCCCTACCCGGTGCACCTCGACGTGACCGACACCATCGAGGCCGTGCGCGCCAAGTATGACGGCAAGCTTGAAGCCGGTCAGGAGACCGAGGACGTGGTCGGCATCGCCGGGCGCGTCCTGTTTCTGCGCAACGGCGGCGGCCTGTGCTTCGTGCAGCTGTCGGCCGGCGACGGCACGAAGATCCAGGGCATGATCTCCAAGAAGGAGATCGGCGCTGACTCGCTCAAGCAGTTCAAGCAGCTTGTGGACCTCGGCGACCACCTGTACCTGCGCGGCCGCGTGATCGCGTCCAAGACCGGCGAGCTGTCGGTGTTCGCCACCGAATGGGCCATCGCGTCCAAGGCGCTGCAGCCGCTGCCGGCCCTGCACAAGGACCTGAACGACGACACGCGCACGCGCAAGCCGTACATCGGCATGATCGCCGATGAGAAGGTGCGCAACATGGTGCGCAACCGGTCCAAGGCCGTCGCCTCGCTGCGCCGCACGTTCGATGACCACGACTTCCTTGAGGTCGAGACGCCGATGCTGCAGACTATCCACGGCGGTGCCGCCGCCCGTCCGTTCACCACGCACATGAACGCCTTCGACCTGGACCTTTATCTGCGCATCGCGCCGGAACTGTTCCTCAAGCGCTGCCTCGTGGGCGGCATCGACCGCGTGTTCGAAATCAACCGCGACTTCCGCAACGAGGGCGTCGACGCCACGCATGCCCCCGAGTTCACGATGGTCGAGGCCTACCAGGCGTACGGCACCTACGACACCATCGGTCAGCTGGTCAAGGAGCTCGTGCAGAAGACCGCGATGGACGTGTTCGGCTCCCATAAGGTCACGCTGCTCGACGGCGCCGAATACGATTTCGGCGGCGAATGGAAGACCATCAGCATGTATGATTCGCTCTCCGAGGCGCTCGGCGAAGAGATCGTGCCGAACGGCGGTCCGGACAACCCCGGCACCTCCGTGGAGCACCTGGGCGAGATCGCCGACAAGCTCGGCGTGGAGCGTGACGACGTTGAGAACCACGGCAAGCTCGTCGAACACCTGTGGGAGCACTTCTACGAGGACAAGCTGTACGAGCCGACCTTCGTGCGCGACTTCCCGGTCGAGACCTCCCCGCTGGTCAAGGGCCACCGCAACAAGGCCGGCGTGGTGGAGAAGTGGGACCTCTACGTGCGCGGCTTCGAGCTGGCCACCGGCTACTCCGAGCTCAACGACCCGATCGTGCAGCGCGAGCGTTTCGTGGCCCAGGCCAAGGACGCGCTCGCCGGCGACGAGGAGGCCTGCGACATCGACGAGGACTTCCTGGAGGCCCTCGGCGTGGGCATGCCCCCGGCGGGCGGCATGGGCATGGGCATCGACCGACTGCTCATCGCCCTGACCGGTGCCACGATCCGCGAGACCATCACCTTCCCTCTGGTCAAGCCGCTGGCGTTGCAGTAAACGTGCGGCGGGCCGCTGCCGGCCTTGCGTGCGGACTGCGGGCGATGACCGATTGAAACGATATGGCGGGGCTCCACGCGTGTGTGCGTGGAGCCCCGCCTGTTCATGTATCGATGCTGTGCCGACAGCCCCCCCGCCAGCGGGGCGTGCTGATGTCGGCGGATGATCATGACGACATATCCACGGAATCCGTGAAAGGCACGTACACTGGACTGTATGACTGTGAAACTGTGGATATCCGGCGCACGCCCGAAAACCTTGACGACCTCCCTGTCCTCCGTGGCGGTGGGCGCATGCTGCGCGTATCCGGTGATCGTGGGCGATCTCAACTGCGCGCAGACCCGGTCCGACACGTCGCAATGCGCGGCGGTCACCGCCGATGCGCAGGCGATGATGTCTCGGTTCTGGCTCGTCACGCTGCTGTGCGTGTGCGTGGGCGTGTTACTGCAGATCGCGGTGAACTACGCCAATGACTATTCCGATGGCATCCGCGGTGTCGATGAGGGCCGCGGTGGCAGTGAGAAGAAGACCAAGAAGCCCATGCGGCTGACCGCGTCCGGCCTGGTTCCGGCGAAGCATGTGCTCGTCGCCGCCGTGGTGAGCGCTCTGCTGGCCTGCGTGTGCGGCCTCGTCGCCGTCGTCCTGTCACAGGCGTGGTGGCTGCTGCTGGTCGGCGTGCTTTGCCTGCTGGCCGGCTGGTTCTACACCGGAGGCAAGCATCCATACGGATATGCGGGATTCGGCGAACTCTCGGTGTTCCTGTTCTTCGGTTTGGCCGCCGTGCTTGGCACGCAGTATGCGCTGAGCGGTTCGGTCAGCGTGCTCGGCGTGTTGTGCGCGGTTGTCGCGGGGCTGTTGTCATGCCAGATACTGATGGTGAACAACCTGCGTGACATCAACGAGGATCGCCGGCATGGCAAGCGCACGCTCGCAGTGCGCATGGGGGAGCGTGGCGCCCGCGTGATGCTGGGCGTCTGCTGCGTCGTCGCATGGGCGATCGGCGTGTGGGTGGTGATGCTGCTGTGGACGCCGTGGGGCGGCATCCTCATGCTGTCCGGCATCGGCGTGCCGTGGCGCATGGTGACCAGCACGGGCCGTAAGGAATTCCGCAAAGCGCTGTCGGACGCCTGCTTCCAGCCCCCGTTCTTCGCCGTCATCCTGCTGATTTCGCTGATGGTGTGAGTATTCCTGCGCAAGCGTTCGGCGAAACGGTGGACAAAGGCTCGAATTTGGCCGGGCTGAGCGGTAGACTGCGAGTTATGACTTATAAACTAGTACTGCTCCGTCACGGACAGAGCGCATGGAACAAGACCAATCAGTTCACCGGCTGGGTCGACGTCCCGCTGACCGAGCAGGGTGAAGCCGAAGCCAAGCGTGGCGGCGAGCTGCTCAAGGAGAAGAACGTCCTGCCTGACATCGTCTTCACCTCCCTGCTGCGTCGTGCCATCAATACCGCCAACATCGCACTGGATGCCGCCGATCGCCTGTGGATTCCGGTTCAGCGTGACTGGCGTCTCAACGAGCGTCACTACGGCGCTCTGCAGGGCAAGAACAAGACCGAGATCCGTCAGGAGTACGGTGACGAGAAGTTCATGCTGTGGCGTCGCTCCTACGCGACCCCGCCGCCCGAGATCGACCCGAACGACCAGTACGCGCAGAACCACGACCCGCGTTACGCCGGTGACCCGGTTCCGGAAGCCGAGTGCCTGGCCAACGTCGTCGAGCGTGTCAAGCCCTACTTCGAGTCCGCCATCGAGCCTGAGCTGCGCGCCGGCAAGACCGTGCTGATCGCCGCCCACGGCAACTCGCTGCGTGCCATCGTCAAGATGCTCGACAACCTGTCCGAGGACGAGATCGCCAAGGTCAACATCCCGACCGCCATCCCGCTGCTCTACGAGCTGGACGAGAACTTCAAGCCGATCAAGCCGCGTGGCGAGTACCTGGACCCGGAGGCCGCCGCCGCCGGTGCCGCCGCCGTCGCAGCTCAGGGCCAGAAGTGATTCTCTGACCTGGCATTAGCCTGATGCATAGGGCCGTTCCCTCATGGGAGCGGCCCTTTTGCGTATCCGGCCACGCCCCGACGTGTGTGATGTAGGCCGAGGGGGGGCGTCTCCTCGGTATGCGAAACGCTGCTCGGCGTATTCGGCGCCGTGGCACCGGTCGTGGTCGGCGGCATGCTGCGGTTCGTGCCGGGCGGGTTCACGCTGATCGCCGCCGTGGTGTGTGCGCTGGCCACGGCGGGCATGGTCGTGGCCGTCTTCTCGCCGATTCGCACCATTCCCGCTTCCGCTGACTGGGAGCGCGGCGAAGCGTGACTCGTGCGGGGTGTCACGCTGCGAGGGCGCGCGCGGTGACGCAACTCACGCACGGTGACGTCGCGATGGAGTCTATGATCCGGGTTCCAAAGCCGCGCACCGCCCGTCGGGGCATACAAAAACGGCGAGCAGCCGTGGCCGTCTCGCCGTTCATGGGACTCTCCGTGGAGAGAAGTTCAGTTATGGCGGAATGCCGGTGACGGCATCGCCGCGGTCGTCGTCACTCGACGGCGCCGTCCTCGTCGCGCGACGGCTCCTTGCTCGGATCGAAGCCGGACACGATGTACACGACGCGGCGGGAGGCCGACACGGCGTGGTCGCCAAGACGCTCCATGAAGCGACCGAGCAGCACGACGTCGATCAGCTGCTGACGGCTGCCGGTCCACTTGTCGGACAGAGCCAGGTCGAAGGTCTTGTGGTGCAGCGCGTCGAGCTTGTCGTCGTCGAGGATGATCTCCTCGGCGGTTTTGGCGTCGCGGTCCTGCAGCATGACGACGATGCGGTCGGCGGTCATCGACAGGAACTGCTGCATCTCGGTGAACAGCTCCGTGGCCTCGGCCGGCAGCGCCGGTTCGGGGTAGATGCGGCGTGCAGCTTCGGCGATGTGCTTCGCCAAATCGCCCATGCGCTCGAAGGTCGCGGCGAGCCGCAGCGTCGATACGACGACTCGCAGGTCGGTCGCCACCGGGTTCTGCTTGGCGAGCAGACGGATGCACTGGTCGATGACGCTGGATTCGAGGGCATCGATCTCGATGTCGCCGTCGATGACGCTCTGGGCGGCTTCGACATCCTGCTTCAGCAAGGCGTCTCCGGCCCCGTTGATGGCCTTGCGCACGTCTTGCACCATGCGATCGAGGTCATCGGCAACGGCCTTGAGCTCCTCGTCAAAAATAACGCGCATTGTTGTAGCCTTTCATGCTATGTAGTTGCTCTTGATGGAACCTCTATCAAGTGTAAGCCGCATAAGCTGTGTTTGCCTAGTGCGTGGCGGTCAGGTTCTTGAAATTGTCTCAAAATTCATTGGCTGGTTCACCCGGAATTCACGTTCGCCGCATGTCGCCTCTCGGTGTGAGACAATGGAACCATGCCTCAGTTTCAGCCGTCGGTATGGATTTTTGTAGTTTTCGCGCTATTGGCGCTGGCCGCATTGGCGGGAATCGGCTTTTTCATCGCGGACCGGCTGCAGCCCGTCATCATGAACGCGCTGCGCAGCAATGACCGCTTGCCGTCGTTGCAGTCTCGGCGTCGCGGCGCGCGCCGTCGTCAGGAGGATGACGAGCCGGCCGATGATCTGGATGACTCCACCCAGCTGGTGCTGTCGATGCTCTCGCTGGCGTCGGTCGTGGTGGACGATCAGGACGAGGTGGTCCGTGCCAATCCTGCGGCCTATAGACTCGGCTTGGTGCGTGATGACACGCTGATCGAACCTACGTTGCTTGACGCGGTGCACAAGGTGATGAAGGACGGTTCCCGGTGCTCGTTCGACCTGGAGACTCAGACGCCGGAGCAGTTCATGACGATGAACGGATTCGATGCCGCGGCTGCCGATGACGGCCTGACCGCAGAGGCCTCGTCTCGGCCGAACTGGCTGAAGGTGACGGTGGGACGCATCGGCGACCATCTGGTGCTCGTGCTGATCAACGATGTCAGCGAGTCGATCCGGTTCGCTCAGATTCGAGACTCGTTCATATCGAACGTCTCCGAACAGCTGCTGCAACCGACCCGCGCGCTGGAGCGGCTGGCCGATTCGTTGGAGAGCGCGGACGTGAGCCACGAGCAGCTGTCGAACCACGCGCGGCAGGTGCGGCATTCCTGTGTGCGGCTCGACCGCATGATCTCTGACCTGCTGATGCTGATTAAGGCTCAGGAGCCGGTGACGGCTTCGGAGGCGAACCGTTGCGACCTGTTCTCGCAGGTTTCCGGGGCCGTGGATGATCTTGCCGGCACTGCGCGGGATGCCGGGGTGCAGGTGCGGGTCGGCGGCAAGAGCCCCGTGATGATTCACGGGGAGGCCGATCAGATTCGCATGGCCGTGCGCAAGATGGTGGAGAATGCGATCGTGTATTCACACCCAGGCGGGGCGGTCGGCGTCTCCGTCGCCCTGTCTTCGGACGGGAAGAACGCCGTGGTGCGTGTCATCGATCATGGCGAGGGCGTGCCGAAGGCCGATCTGCCCCGTATCTTCGAACGGTTCTACCGCGGTTCCAATCAGAACGAGCGCACGACCGACGGCATCGGTCTGGGATTGGCGATCGTCAAGCATGCGGCGCTCGCCCATCACGGCGATGTGACGGTGTGGAGCGCTCCCGGGCAGGGCAGCACGTTCACGCTGTCGCTGCCGGTGGGGGACTGATACGGCTCAGTTGCCGAGACGCCGGTAATCCCAGCGGTCGAAATGCTCCCATACCAGCATCATGACGCCGATGATCAGTCCGGCCGCGCACATGATGAGCAATTGCAGCACATCCAGCCCGCACGCGAGCAGTATCGCGCTGACGATCAGCGCGACCGACCACAGCACGCAGCCGATGAGGAACGTCTTGCGCAGGTCGACGCGCACCGGTTTCGGTGCCGGCTTGCGTACTTCAGGATTGATGATGGCTGCGAATTTCATACCTATATACCTTAGCGCATGGGATGAATCGGGCGGGTGGCGGTACATACACCGGCACCCGCCCGAGCGTTCAGTCCTTGATGATCGGGCGGCTCTTGCTGCCGCGTCCGTCACAGGTGCTCGACGACGTAATCGATGCACGCGGTGAGCGCGGCCACGTCCGACGGCTCCACCGAGGGGAACACGCCGATGCGCAGCTGGTTGCGCCCGAGCTTGCGGTATCCGGACGTGTCTACGATGCCGTTCTCGCGCAGCGCGGTGATGACCTGTTTGGCGCTGACCGCGTCATCCAGGTCGACGGTGACGACCGCATTGGAGCGCGAGCCCGGGTCGGCGACGAACGGCCGGGCGTATTCGCTGCGCTCCGCCCACTCGTACAGCAGCGCGGCGGACTGCGCGCAACGTGCCGTGGACCAGGCCATGCCGCCATTCTCGTTGAGCCAGCGCACTTGGTTCTCCAGCATGATTAGCGTGGCGACCGACGGCGTGTTCAGGGTCTGATCCTTGCGTGCGTTGTCGAGCGCGGAGGTCAGCGAGAGGAACGGCGGAACCCAACGGCGGGAGCCTTCGAGCTTGGCTTCGCCCTCGACCTGCTGCGCACGTGCGATGGCGCGCGGCGACAGCACCGCGATCCACAGGCCGCCGTCGGAGCCGAACGCCTTCTGCGGGGAGAAGTAGTACGCGTCGGTCTGGCTGACATCCACCGGCAACGCGCCGGCAGCGCTGGTGCCATCGACCACGACGATCGCGTTCTGCTCGTCGCTGCCTTCCACGCGCCGCACCGGTGCCGACACGCCGGTGGAGGTCTCGTTGTGCGCCCACGCGTAGGTGTCCACGCCGTCGGTGCGCTCGGGGAGCCGATAGGTGCCCGGCTCTCCCGCGAAGATGACGGGGTCGTCGAGGAAGGGCGCGCTCTGCGCCGACTTGGCGAACTTCGTGCTGAATGAGCCGTATGTGCCGAATGCGGCCTTGCCGGCGATGAGCGACGCGCAGGCGATGTCCCAGAAGGCGCTCGCGCCGCCGTTGCCGAGCGCGATCTCATATCCGTCGGGCAGGGAGAAGAACGAGCCGAGTCCTTCACGGATGGAGGCGACCAGGGATTTCACCGGCGTCTGCCGGTGTGAGGTGCCGAGGAGCGTCTTGCCGCCGCGTTCGAGCGCGTCTACCTGCTCGGGGCGGATCTTGCTGGGGCCGGAGCCGAATCGTCCGTCTTCGGGCTTCATTGAGGACGGGATGTTCACGATATTGTCCATATGCTCAACACTAGCCAATGATGCGGATTGATGGGGGTCGGCGTTCATGTGTCGGATGCGGTCGGGTTGCCGATGGCCGCACCCCGCGGTAAGCTGGTCAACCGTGATGAACGTGCGGCGTCTTCGGGAGGCCGCATCGCGATGGTATTAAAGGAGCAAAAAGTATGAGGCATGCTGCGCATAAGGCCAATAAGGGTTCCGTTCAGCGCACCAGCCCTTCGGCGTTATTTCGCTCCTCCCGGGGTTCCCACACGGCCAGGGCCGTGCGTGCCGTGCGGGCGGCCAACGGCGATGCCGTGGCGCTCGCCATCGACCCCGTTCTTGCAGCCAAGCTGAACGAGGTCGCCCCGATGACCCGCCGGGCCATCCGCGAGACCGCGAAGGCCGCGCAGCGCAAGTCGTACATGATGTCATCCGCATCCCTTGCGGCTCTGGTCGGCACTGCGGCCACCGCCTTGGCCTTTTCCAATATCCAGCAGTCGTCCAACTCTCGTCTGCTGGCCGACGATCCCGCCACGACGACCACTCAGCTGGCCCGCGTGACCGGTTCGACGGTCTCGCGTTCCGAATCCCGTACCGAGCTCGGCTCCATCGCCTCCGACCAGACCGCAGCCGCGGCCACGAGCGGCGCGGTCGACGCGAAGACGAGCGACACGATCGCCGACGCCAAATCCGTGCAGACCACCAATAACGGCAACTGGGAGTTGAATGACAAGAACTCCGCCATCGACGTGAGCCAGCTGTCCCGCTCCCTGGCGAACAACCCGCAGGTCGCGGTGCTGGTCGACCAGGATGCCGGCAAGTTGCCCGAAGGATTCAACCCGAACCATGCCACGGGCGACAGTGGTCTCGCCTATGCGTTCAGCCAGTGCACGTGGTGGGCGTACCTGCGTCGCCATCAGCTCGGCCTGCCCGTCGGATCATATTTCGGCAATGGTCAGGACTGGGCGAACTCCGCTCGTGCGCACGGCTACTGGGTGGACAACACGCCTCGCCACAAGGGCGACGTCATGGTGTTCCGCGCGGGTCAGGAAGGCGCGAGTTCCGTGTATGGCCATGTCGCCATCGTGGAGAGCATCAACGCTGACGGCACGGTCACCGTCTCGGAGTGCGGTGCTTCGCTGAACGGCAAGCCGGCATCCCGCACCCTTTCCAACGTGAACGACTTCCAGTACATCCACTACTGATTTTCGGCGGGTCTTCGGTCCCCGCCAGTGAGATTCATCTCTATTATTCTCCCGGGAGTGTCGCGCCGGTCGTGTGAAGATTGCCGGTTTTCCCGTGATGTTGCCGATATGGCGTGATTTCCTAGCGTGAGTGTTTTCAGGCGAAGATGCATGCCTGTGTGCTACAATCATGCCTCGATGATGATTTGCAAGAAGATTATTTCGACTATCACCGCCGCAGCAGCTGCGGTGGCGTTGTTCACGGTATCGGTGCCTGTCGCCTTGGCCGGTTCCGATAATGCGAGCAGGAAGGCGATTACCTCTTCTCGCTCGTTCCCGAAGATGAACACCGCGCGTAAGGACCTGCTCAAGGAGACCGTATCGGTCGGCTCCGATGACAGCGAAAGCTGGGGCGGTGTGGAATCCCTGAACGTGCCCGAGACCAAGTCCACGGCCGAGAAAAAGGCCGAGGAAGAGGCCAAGAAGGCCGAAGAGGAGCGCAAGGCCGCCGAGAAGGCCGCCGCCGAAGCCGCCCGCCTGCAGGCGGCGGAGGTCAGCCGTTCCCGCGCATCGGCCGCGACCAGCAGCACCAGCTCGTCGTCCGTCTCCAATGACGGTGCGGTCGATGCCCCGGTCAGCGCCAATGGCGCCGGCGTGGTCGCCTACGCCTCCCAGTTCCAGGGCGTGCCCTATGTGTACGGCGGCACCACGCCGTCGGGATTCGACTGCTCGGGCTTCACGCAGTACGTGTACTCCAAGTTCGGCATCAGCCTGCCGCGTATCGACTATCAGCAGCGTGTGTGGGCTCAGGCCCACGGCACGAAGGTCAACGATCCCCAGCCGGGCGACCTGATGTGGAGATCCGGCCATGTGGGCATCTACGTCGGCAACGGTCTGATGATTCACGCGCCGCGCCCCGGCAAGAGCGTGTCCATCGTGCCCGTATACGCTTCCTTCGAGTACTACCGAATCATCTAAGCCGGTTGCTTCCGGTCGAAGAGTCTTCGAACGATATTTCGCACTGCACAGCGCCTCCATTGGGGCGCTGTCGTGCTTTTTCGACAGGTGATGCGGCGACGATGCCGTGCCCGCTTCCGCTGCGCTGCCGCGCGTTATGACACACCGACGCCAGGAATGTGGCATTGTTCTCAATCGGCAAAATGACTGATGTTCATCCCGCATCCTGACGCGTACGCGGTATTCTAGGAACTATGACCCGATGCGCCGCTGCATCGGTGTTACCTTAAGGAGGTTGCCATGATCAACGAAAAGGCGATTCTGGTTGGGGTGGACGGTTCTCATGCCAGTTACAAGGCCACGTGGTGGGCCGCCAATTTTGCCAAGCATGCGGGATTGACGCTGCAGATCGTATGCGCGTATTCGTTGCCCAGCTACGCCGCAGTGTCGTTCGACGCCACGTACACCGCGATGGGTGATGACAACGCGGCGCACAGCGACGCACAGGAGATTCTTTCCAAGGCCAAGGCCATCGCCGACGAGCAGGGCGTCGAGGCGGCGACGCTGATCGTCACCGGTGACCCGGCGTCCGTGTTCGTCGAGCTGTCGCGCAACTACAATCTCATCGTCATCGGCAATCGCGGCAAGGGCGGACTGGCCGAGCGCCTGCTCGGCACCACCAGCTCGTCGCTGCCCGCGTACGCGTACTGCCCGATCGTCGTCGTGCCCTATACCGACGACGACGGCAACCTGATGCACCTGAACAACACGATCACCAAGGTGGCGGTCGGCTCCGACGAGTCGAAGTGGGGTCTGAAGGCGCTGGACATCGCCGCCTCGTTCGCCAACATGTGGGGTGCCGAACTCGACGTGATCTCCGCCGCGCCGAAGGTGCAGGGATCGGACGGCGACAAGGCCGTGATGGAATCCTTCATGGAGGATCTTGAGGTGCGTATCAAGCCGATCGAGGAGTCCTACCCCGATCTGAAGATCACCCGCACCGTGGTGCCGGGCAACGCCGTGCAGGCGCTGACCAAGGCCAGCTATGACCATGACGTGGTCGTCGTCGGCTCCCGCGGCCGCGGCGGGTTCACCGGCCTGCTGCTGGGCTCCACCAGCCAGGGACTGATCCAGCACGCCGTCGGCCCGGTGTATGTCGTACCCCGCAAGTACGTCGAAGCCGCGGAATCCCGTCTTGACACGGTTCCGAGCTCGCCGGCCGATGTCGAGCCGAAGCCCTTGGAGTCCATCGGCGGTGTCGAGGAGCTGCCGGTGCCGGCCGCGCAGCCGGAGGTCGTCGAGCAGATCGATTCGGCCATCGACCCCGAGCACAAGGCCTGATTCGGCTCTGATGCATGCAGTGGCCCCGCCGGACTCGATGCCCGGCGGGGCCATGATGTTGTTGTGCCGGCGCTCGTGCCGGACGCGGTAGCATGAACTCCCCCGTGCCGTTATATGACAGGGGAGGAGCTCCGCGATGCCTCAGCGGCGAACCGTCACATCCATGCGCACCGGCGTCTCCTGCACATAGGTGTGCTTGACGGTGCAGCCCTTTTCGATGTGGCGCGTGACACGTTCCTTGAGCTTGTTCGCATCCTCTTCGCTCAGCTTCGCGTCAGTGGCATCCACCACGACCTGCTCGTTGAAGTTGATGTAGGCATCGCTGTCGGCGTCATATGTGCCGTCCACGACGATCCTCGCGCCCTTGCCGTCACCGAGTGTGTGCTCGATGGCGAACTGGCTGGACAGCGCGGCACAGCCCGCCAGCGCGATCTTCATCAGGTCTCCGGGGGTGAACACTCCGCGGCCCTTGCCGAACTTGATGTGAGCGCCGTCATCGCTGAACGCATCCCATGAACCATCCTTGTTGCGCTCGACCCAAAGTCGCTTGCCCATGCGTATCTCCTCGTGTAGTCGTCATGACGCGCCTGCCGCGTCACACATACCTCTAATGTAGACCACAATCGTTCGCCATGGGTCGTGATACGCGTTCGGCTGGACGCCCCTCCGGCCCGAGCACGTCTGCTCGATGGGTACTTTGGTCTGATCTGGGTCTGGTTTGGGGCGTCTACCCCCGTCTCGTCCGGCGTTTCATCTCCGAAATCGCCTGTGCATGCCATGTTTCGGCGTCACGCTGTGCGGGTACCGTCACGCTGTGCGGGTTCGCGGCGTGACGGTTTCTTGGAAACCGCTGGAAACACTGGGGTTTGTGGTACCGTCACTGTGTGCGAGGGCGCACACAGTGACGGTACCCGCACAGCGTGACGCTACCGCATCCATCGCACGCTGCCGTCCGTCGTCTCCGCCACTCGCCTCGGGCTGTTAGCCGCTGTCGTTACACTGGGTGGCATGGCTTTGACACCGGAACAACTCGCAGATATCCGCACCCGTATCCCCGCCCGTCCTCACAGTGACGTCCCCACGCCGTACGAGGATTTGGTGCGCCGGATCATGCTCGAAGGCACGCTCAAGTCCGATCGCACCGGCACGGGAACGATATCCCTGTTCGGGCAGCAGATGCGTTTCGACCTGTCAGAAGGATTCCCGCTGCTCACCACCAAGACCGTGTTCTTCAAGGGACTGGCATACGAGCTGCTGTGGTTCCTCAAGGGCAGCAGCAACGTGCGCTGGCTGCAGGAGCACAACGTGCACATCTGGGATGACTGGGCGGACGAGAATGGCGACCTCGGTCCCGTGTACGGTGTGCAGTGGCGCAGCTGGCCCGCGCCGACCCCCGAAGACCCGAATCGCACCATCGACCAGATCGGCAATGTTCTCGACCTGATCCGCAACCACCCCGACTCCCGTCGCATGGTGGTCAGCGCATGGAACCCGGCCGAGGTCGAGAACATGGCGCTGCCGCCCTGCCACGCCCTGTTCCAGTTCTACGTGGCCGACGGGCGGCTCAGCTGCCAGCTGTACCAGCGTTCGTGCGACATGTTCATCGGGGTGCCGTTCAACATCGCTTCGTATTCGCTGCTGACGATGATGATCGCGCAGCAGACCGGCTTGGAACCGGGCGAATTCGTCTGGACCGGCGGCGACTGCCACGTCTACGACAACCACGTCGACCAGGTGCTGGAGCAGCTGTCGCGCGAGCCGTACCCGTATCCGAAGATCGAGATCCGCAAGGCCGATTCGCTGTTCGACTACCAGTACGAGGATTTTACGATCGTCGACTACCGGCACCATCCCACCATCAAGGCGCCGGTCGCGGTCTGAACCGACCGTTACACTATTGTCCCAGTCCGATTCAAGGAGTGAATGAAATGGAGCATGATAGTAGCCGCAACGGCTATCACGAACCGGAGCCCGGGTTCGCCGGGCAGGAGAAAGCCGATGATTGGGGTGATGACTTTCCCAAGACGTTTTCAGTGAACCTGATTTGGGCCGAAGCTGACGACAAAGACGGCCGTCCCGGTGCCATCGGGTTCGACGGCGGCATGCCTTGGCATCTGCCGGAGGATATGAAACGTTTCAAGGAGCTCACCGTCTCTCACCCGGTGATCATGGGACGCAGGACATGGGAGTCACTGAACGTGAAGTACCGTCCGCTGCCCAATCGTGACAACATCGTGGTATCGCACAATCCCCAGTATCTGGCGCTGGGCGCCACGGTCGTCACCGATCTGGATGCGGCGCTCGACATCGCGCGGCAGGAGGCCATTCCCGACGACGGGCTTGACCGCAGCGAGATCTGGGTGATCGGTGGAGCGCAGGTCTTCCAGGAGGCGCTGCCTTTCGCCAGCAAGGCGTTCGTGACGAAGATCCAGACCTCAGTGGACGCAGACACGTATGCGCCCGATATGGACGCTCTGGTCGACGCCGGCCTGTGGGAGGTCGCCGACCCCGGCCATTGGAAGAGAACGCAGAAGGACGACAGCGGAATCAAGCGGTACCGCTTCGTCACCTATCGCAAGATCGGCTGAATCGCCGCGCGCGCAAGTTCACCGGGCGCCTTACGCACAGGCGCCCATCGGAAACCATCAGGAGCCATCATGACACAGCAGCACCCATACACCGTGATGACCGTGTGCACGGGCAACATCTGCCGTTCGCCCATGGCGGAGATCATCCTTCGCGCCGAATTCGAGTCGCGTGGGATAGGGGAGGACCGCGTGCGCGTCCTGTCCAGCGGCGTGAGCGACGAGGAGTACGGCCATCCTATCGACCCGCGCGCCGTGCGCGTGCTGCGAGCCGACGGGTATGAGATCCCCACGCATCATTTCGCCCATCGCGTCACGCGCGAGGAGATCGAGGAAACCGACCTGTTCCTGCCGATGACGGCCGCGCATATGCGCGCGCTGCTGCGGCAGCTGCCGTCCTCCAAGCGCGCCGAAGTGCACATGTACCGCAGTTTCGACCCGAATCTGCCCAAGCCGGCGGCCGGCCGCGAGGACTCCATCGACCTGGTGGATCCCCTGGTATGGCGGGCCCCGCGAGTTTCAGGTGGCCATCGGCCAGATTCAGGAGGTCGCGCCGTACATCGTCGATTGGGTGGAACGGCAGATCGGATGACGGCATGCGGCCGGCCGCCGGAGCGCGGCGGCACGCGACGAGATGCGATGAAACGCGACGCACCTTGGCATGACTGCCGGGCGCGTCGCGTCATATTCGCCGGATTGCGCCGCGGCGAGCCGGGGCGGATACCGTTCGCCGGATTATTCTGGTGCATTGACAGCCGGTTTCGCGGGAATACCCGCGTATTCCATCGGAACATGTATCGGAACGTTCGAGGAGGAATGATGAGCAGACTGAACGGCAGACGTGCCGAGGCCGAAGCGCAGGGGTTGCGCATCAACGTGGCGATTCTGGGCGCCGGGCGCATCGCGCATTCGATGGCGCGAACACTGGTGGCGATGGCGGCGGACCCGCGGTATGCCGGTCTGGTAGCGCCGTATGCGGTCGCCGCGCGTGACGGGGGCAGGGCCGCGGCGTTCGCGGCCGAATACGGGTTCCCGGTGTCGTATGGCTCGTATGACGAGCTGCTGGCCGACCCGGACGTGGATCTGGTGTATATCGCCACGCCGCACAGCCTGCACGCCGAGCAGGGCATCGCCTGCCTGAAGGCCGGCAAGAACATCCTGGTCGAAAAGTCGTTCACCGCGAACGCCGCGCAGGCCCGTGCGCTGCTCGATGCGGCCGACGGCAGCGGTCTGCTGTGCACGGAGGCTATCTGGACGCGCTACATGCCGTCGCGGGCCATCGTCGACCGGATCGTGGCCTCCGGCGCGATCGGCGAGCTGCGGTCGATTTCGGCGAACCTGTGCTATCCGGTGTCGGGCAAGGCGCGTATGAGCGATCCCGCGATGGCTGGAGGGGCGCTGCTCGACGTCGGCGTGTACCCGCTCAATTTCATCGACATGGTGATGGGCGGCCACGGCGAGGTGCCGGTCGAGCGCGTCGAGACGTCGATGACGCCATACGCCCCGACCGGCGTGGACGCGCAGAACTCGACCACGCTGTATTACGCCAATGGCGTGATGGCGGTGTCCACGTCGTCGATGCTCGCCTGCTCCGACCGTGCGGGCTGCATTTGGGGCGACAAGGGGTACGTGGTGTGCCGCAACATCAACAACATCGAAGCGATCGACGTGTACGGCGCCGACCATGCCGTGGCGGAGCATTACGATGTGCCGGCGCAGCTGACCGGTTACGAGTATCAGGTCGCCGCCGCGGCGAACGCGATTCTCGACGGGCGCGAGGAGTGCGCCGAGATGCCGCACGCCGATTCGCTGCGCATCGTCGAGCTCATGGACGAGCTGCGGGCGAAGTGGGGGCTGAAGTATCCGTTCGAGTGACGGTTCTGCGGCAGGTTGGGCGGCGGGTTCCTCATCCATCCTTGACGGGACTCGCCGCCAGGCATGCTCCTAGAACACCAGCTGTATCAGCAGCATATACACCGCGGTGCCGCCGGCGGTCGAAAGCAGCATGTTGCGCTTCCACAGATGCAGCAATGTGAATGACGGCACAGGCGATGAGTTCCGGAATACCGTGCGAACCGGTCAGGATCGGCGTGTTGCGTAGCGCGTATACCACCAGCAGGCCGGTCATGGCATAGGGGAGCACCTTGCCGAAGTATTCGACGAGCTTGGGTGGCTGCTTGGATTCGGGGAACACCAGAAAGGCGGATTCTAGCGGTGGTTGCAACACCAAAAAACACCAGGTGTTGCAACCACCGCTAGAATCCGCCAAGTGATATCGTCGAACTCGCCACGTCGACGCCCCGCGTCGAAATCGCCCTCGTCGGGCACTTCATCATTCATCACTGGCATGGTTCCATTATCACGACATTATGTCGCAGAACGAATACGGCACCCCGGCAACGCGAGTGGGTCGCCGGGGTGCCGGGGTGCGGGGTGCCGAAATGCCGAAGCGGTGTATGGGTGCCGCCCGGCCCAGGTGGGTCACACCCGGGCCAGTTTCTTGCTCCTGAGACGCAGCACGACATCGGCGGAGTCGGCGACGCGCTTGGAATGCGTCACCACGATCACGCATTTGCCGAGCTGATGGGCGGCGTGCTGCAGCAGATGAATCACCTCGTCGGTCATCTTCGGGTCGAGGCTGCCCGTCGGCTCGTCCGCGAGGATCGCGCGGCCCGGGGCGACCAGCGCGCGGCCGACCGCCACCCGTTGACGCTGGCCGCCCGACAGGTGCATGATGTTGCGCTTCGATTCCTCACGGCTCAAACCCAGTTCCTCGAGGATCTTCATATTGGCCTTGGTGCTGACCAGCCGCAGGTTCTCTTCGGGGGTGAGGTAGTCGATCAGGTTATGGTCCTGGAACACCAGGGACACGTGCTCTCGACGGTGCTTCGCATAGCCCGATGTGGCGATGTCCTCCCCTTCGAAGCGGACCACTCCCCGGGAGGGGGCGTCCAGGCCGGCCAGCAGAGACAGCAGCGTGCTCTTGCCGGCGCCGGACGGGCCGGTGATCGCATACATCTTCCCGGATTCGAAATCCGCGCTGACATCCGAGAGAACAAGGATCTTCGCCGCGCCGTAGGCGTAATCGACATGGTCCAGTTGCAGACAGTTAGACATGATTGGTGACTCCTAACGCATAGAGGAAAGAATGGATTTCGGGGATTTGGACAGCACGGCGGCGCATGACACGGCAAGGGCCACGGCGATGACCGCGCATCCGAGCAGCAGGATGAGCACCGTCTGCTCAGGCGGCAAGGCCTCCACGTGCAACGATTCCAACGGCGCGACGCCCGAATCGCGCAACAGTCGGGAAGACACGTATCCCGACAGCATGGCGCCGGTGCCCAGCGAACACAGGGCGGCGACCACCGCCATGAGTCCGGTTTCGATGGCGAGCTGTGCGACGATCCGCATCTTGCCGATGCCGAGGGCCAGAAGCGTGCCTATCTCATGGATGCGTGAGCGAATCCAGAAGACCAGCGCCATCGCCAGCACCAGTACGTCCGCGAGGCAGACGGACAGCAGCACCATGCGCACCAGATCACGCACCGTCTGCACGGATTGCAGGACGCCGGAGAGCCGGGCCGAATCGTCGGTGACGTCGTACTTGCCGCCGGCCATGGTCTTGGCCTGACTGACCGCCGCGGACAGGTCCTGCGGATTATCCGACAGGCATCGGATCATGCCGATCTGGTCGTTTCCGGTCAGAGCGGAGGTCACTCGCCTACCCGAATAGATGAGGTTCTCGGAAGTGTCCGAGGGCAAGGGGCTTTGGGCCTGCACGTTGCCGGAGAAGATCCCGGCCACACGCACCGTGGCGTTGCGCCCCTCCTGCCGGAGACGGAATGTCGAGCCGACCGATAGGCCGTTCTGCAGCGCGAAGTCGCGGTGGACCAGCACATCGTCGCCGTCGCCCGAGATATGGCGGCCCTGCTCCAGGCGGTACAGGCCGCTCTGGAATTCCTCGGACAATGAGGAATCGGTGGTGCCCAGCACGCTGACCTGCATGGCCAGATCGGAGTCCAATCGGGGGCCCTGCCGAGGCATGACCGGGCGCGCGCCATCCACCTGCGCCAAGGTCTTCGTCGCATAGGCGGTCTTCGTCACACCGGGGATACGCGAGAACCGGCTCGCCTCCTCGGCGCTGATGGGATTCTCGCCGGCGCTGACGCTAAACCCTATGCCCATGCCCGCGCCGATGCTGTCGGACATGGTACGCAGGGCCGTCGAGACTCCGACCTGCGCCACCAGGCTCGTGAAGACCATCAGCATCAGCAGACCGATGATGCCGCTGCGTACCGGCTTGCGTACGATCGCCAACGTGGCACGCTTCCACACATTCATGCTCATCATCGAATCTCCGACAGGTCTCGCGGCGATTTGCGCAGCATCGGTATGCACGCCACCGCGACGCACACCAGCATCACCGCCAACAATCCGAGCGCCACGTACAGCATGGCGGTCCCGTCGACCGACACCGTGAGCGAATCCAGGGTGCGCACCGACATGCTGGATTCAAGGTCGCCGCCGACCTGTCCCATGCTGCTCAGCTCCTTCGCCGCGGAGGCGTTCACGGAATGGAGCGCCGTGGTGCCGAGCCATTGGGCCATTCCCTGCGCGCACAGCCAGCCGAGGGCAAGGGACGGCAGACCGATCAGCACCATCTCGGTGAGGTATTGGGCGACCAGGGAGGGCTTGCCGACGCCAAGGGACACCAGTATGCCCATCTCCTGACGGCGGTCGTTCATCCACAGCAGCAGCATGAGACTGAGCACGAGCACGGCCGAGACGGTCACGCCGATCAGGGCGCCGCGCATCATGGAGCGCACGCCGCGGGCGGCATGCAGCATGCTCGATGAATACTGGTCGTTGCGCGTGATCTGATAATTGTTCCAATCCACCGGGAGTTTCTTTGCGGCGTCCATGGTCTTCTCCACGTCAACGCCCTTGGACAGCACGAAGGTGGCGTCCTGGTATATTCCCTTGCCGTCCTTGTACTGGTACAGATCGCGTGTGGTATCCAGATCGGTGTAGATGGTGTTGGCGGTGAGTTCCGCTCGGCTGGATACCTTTCTGGCGCTGTCGCCCTTGAATATGCCCACGATGGTGGTCTTGACGGTCGCCGTCGAATGTGATTCGTTGTCGGCGTCGTAGGCGTTGGCCTTGAGCGTGAGCGTGTCTCCGACTTTGAGCCCGTTGGCTTTGGCGAGATCCTCATGGATCATCGACGTGTACTTGTCGGAGGCCTTCAGATGCCGTCCTTCGGCCATGCCGAGCGTGCGCGACGTGAACACGTTGAGTTTCGACGAATCATTCGTGCCTATGACGTTGGCGGCGTTGCCGAACTGCTGCTCCTTGGTCGCATCGTAATCATCGCCGCCGGGGACCTTCGCCACATTCGCCCCCACGAGGTCGGCGGTGGCGTTCTGACGGACCATATACGAATCGACCCCGGGCAGTTGGGCGATCCTGCGCACGTCGGCGGGACGCACCATGCCGCCTCCGCGAGGCGTGAGCATGCTGCCCTGCAGATTGCTGGCCAGCACGAATCCGCCGACCGCTTCCTTCTCGATTCGTCCGGCGGCCTGTTGAGCTGCTCGAGAAACCGCGATCGTGGATAGCATGCTCGCCGTTATGATAGTCAATACTATGAGGAGCACTATGGTTCGCACTCGTTTTCTGAGAACATAGCGCACCGACCGTGCAACGAACGTCATCAATACCTCCTGTGGGCCTTGGGCTTTTCGCCCAGAATGCGAAACATGCCGCGTTTCGCCGGTTAGTTAGCCGCGACAATACATGATGCACCTCAAGATACGGGTAGATATACGCCTTGGGCGAAAGACGGAACAGCGGCGAATGTCGGTTATTCTGGATTTTGGTCCATCTCGGGGCGCGTCGATGCGTCGGCCCGCGAGGAATCAGCGCTCGCGCCTCGCCTTCGAGGCGGCGAACACGAGGAGCGGCAGGGCGGCGAACGCATAGTTCTCGCATTGGATGTACAGGTATGCGACCAGGACGAGCCAGCAGATGACGGTCTTGTGCCAGACGTCGGATTCGCCCGAACACGCGCCGGCAACGCCATCATCACTATTACCCCCGGCAACATCAGCAACGTCGGCGACACAAACACCGTGCGCCAGCCCGTCGGACGATGCGCCATCCGCACCGCCACGGCATACCGTCCTCCCGCGCGTCATGCAGACCAACGAGGAGCCGATCAGCATGGCCAGCCCCCTACCTCGATGTGGCCGCTAAATGTCTTACGCTCCCTTCGTGAGAGCATTGATAAATGAAAACGGCAGCCTATGAATCGAGTAGGATACCGTGCTGATAGTGTCCGCCGACGATGATGAGGATTTCGGAATATACGGATCACGTAATTCTAATGATTTTCTGGCTTTAGGGACTGTCTCTCGAAGTGTGTAACTGGCCTTAACTGGCCGGTCGTGTGGCCGGTCGGAAAGGCTGGTGGACGATGTCTGCTGGGACAATGGGAAACATGACGCCGACGAAGAAGCCGGACGCGGAAAAACGCAACGCCGAGCGGGAGGCGGCGCTCACATTCGTGCGCATGGCCAAGGAAAAAGGACTGGACCTGACAGGGCCCGACGGACTGCTCAGACAGTTCACCAGAAGCGTGCCGGAGACGGCCCCGGACGAGGAGACGACCGAGCACCTGGGCCGCGCCAAGCACAAGAAATCCAAGGACGGCAGGGCCGCGAACACGCGCAACGGCACCACCGCCAAGACCGTGGTCACCGATTCGGTAGGTCCGGTCAGGATCGAGGTGCCGCGAGACCGCGATGGCTCGTCCGAGCCGGTCGTCGTCAGGAAACGGCAGCGGCGGCTGCCCGGGGTGGACGAGGTGGTGCTGTCCCTGTATGCCAGGGGCCTGACCACCGGCGAGATCAGCGCCCACTTCCAGGAGATCTACGGGGCGGACGTGTCCAGGGAGACCGTCAGTCGCATCACCGAGCGGGTCGTGGCCGAGAAGGACGAATGGCGCTCGCGTCCCCTGGATCGTGTGTACGCGGCCGTGTCCATCGACGCGACCGTCGTCA
>ENA-OQOA01000175-OQOA01000175.1-human-gut-metagenome-genome-assembly--contig:-NODE-175-length-34258-cov-4.383493_pt1 | contig 34258 bp, 26 predicted proteins | sample MGYA00242633_ERZ504888 | MGnify/ENA primary metagenome ERZ504888 (study PRJEB26092, sample SAMD00036372) | human gut metagenome | host: Homo sapiens | study: EMG produced TPA metagenomics assembly of...
GGCGACGTGGGGAGTCATTTTCAGGAGGAAACAACCAATGTCTCAGCATGACCGTTATATCAGCCCCTTTTCCACCCGTTATGCCTCCGATGAGATGCAGTACATCTTCTCGGACGACAACAAGTTCCGCACCTGGCGCCGCCTGTGGGTGGCGCTGGCCCGGGCCGAGATGAAGCAGGGCCTGACCAATATCACCCCCGAGATGGTGGCCGAGCTGGAAGCTCATGTGGACGACATCAACTATGAAGTCGCCATCGAGCGGGAGAAGCTGGTGCGCCACGACGTCATGAGCCATGTCTACGCCTACGGCCAGCAGTGTCCCAAGGCGGCAGGCATCATCCATCTGGGTGCCACCAGCTGCTATGTCGGCGACAATACCGACATCATCGTGATGCGTCAGGGCCTCGAGCTGGTGCGCAAGAAGCTCATCGGCGTGCTGGCAAAGCTGGCAAAGTTCGCCGAGGAGTATAAGGATATGCCCTGCATGGCCTACACCCACTGCCAGCCCGCCCAGCCCACCACCGTGGGCAAGCGCGCCACCCTGTGGGCCAACGAGCTGGTGATGGACCTCAACGAGATCGACCACCGTCTGGCAACTCTGCAGCTGCGCGGCGTCAAGGGTACCACCGGCACCCAGGCTTCCTTTATGGAGCTGTTTAAGGGCGACGCCGATAAGATCCGCGCCGTGGATGCTTCCATCGCCGAGGAGATGGGCTTCGACTGCGAGGCCGTCATCCCGGTGTCCGGCCAGACCTACAGCCGCAAGGTGGACGCCTTCATCCTCAACGCACTGGCCGGCATCGGCCAGAGCTGCATGAAGTTCGCCACCGATCTGCGCCTGCTGGCCAACTTCAAGGAGATGGAAGAGCCGTTTGAGAAGAACCAGATCGGTTCCTCCGCCATGCCCTACAAGCGCAACCCCATGCGCTGCGAGCGCATCTGCGCTTTGAGCCGCTACCTGATGGTGGATGTGCTCAACCCCAGCTTCACCACCGGCACGCAGTGGTTCGAGCGTACGCTGGACGACAGCGCCAACAAGCGCGTTGCCATGGCTGAGGGCTTCCTCGCCACCGACGCCATCCTGAACATCATGCTCAACGTCACCGACGGCCTCGTGGTCTACCCGAAGGTCGTGCGCAGCCGCCTGATGGCTGAGCTGCCCTTCATGGCCAGCGAGAACATCATGATGCAGGCCGTGGAGAAGGGCGGCAACCGTCAGGAGCTCCACGAGCGTCTGCGCCAGCACGCCATCGCCGCCGGCAAGCAGGTCAAGGAAGAGGGTCTGCCCAACGACATGGTGGACCGCATCGCCGCCGATCCGGCCTTTGGTCTGACCAAGGAGGAGATCGTGGCGGGCCTTGTGCCGGAGAACTTTGTGGGCCGTGCTCCCCAGCAGGTGGAGGAATTCATCGCTCACATCCTCAAGCCCATCTTTGACGCCAACCCGGATGCTGTGGAACAGCACGCAAATCTGAGCGTCTAAACGTGATTTTACAGGAAAAGAGGCTGTTGCCGCAGGCAACGGCCTCTTTTCTGCACACAGAAGGAGTTTTCATGCGACTCGATAAATATTTAGCCGAGACGGCCCAATGCACCCGGAGCGAGGCGAAGGCACTGCTGGCGAAAGGCCGCGTCACGGTCAACGGCGCGGTCTGCAGGAAAGGGGACACCCAGCTGAAAGAGGCTGACGCCGTGGCGGTGGACGGCAAGGCGCTGGCCTACCGGCAGTTCGTCTACCTTATGCTCAACAAGCCCGAGGGCGTCGTCAGCGCCTCCACCGACAAGCGGGACACGACGGTCGTGGATCTGGTGGGGGATGCCTATCCCCGGCGGGAGCTGTTCCCGGCCGGGCGGCTGGACAAGACCAGCACCGGTTTTGTTCTGCTGACGGACGACGGCGGCTTTGCCCACGACATCCTCGCGCCCAGGCGCCATGTCTCCAAGACCTACACCGTCGTCATCGACACTCCGCTGACGGAAGAGATGAAGGCCGGCTTTGCCGCAGGCATCACCCTTGCCGACGGCACGGCCCTTTCGCCGGCGGAAGTGTCCGCCCTCACCCCCGACGGGCGGACGGTCCGCGTCCTGCTCAGGCAGGGGCCGTGTATCATCAGATCAAGCGGATGTTCGGCGTCTACGGTGCGGGCGTCAATGCCCTGCACCGGGACGCCATCGGCGGGCTTGCGCTGACGAGAGCCTTGCCCCGGGCCAGTGGCGGAGCTGACAGCTGACGAGGTGGCGAAAATTACCACAGGGTAAAGGACTGCTTTTCACCCGGTTTTCAAAAAAGTATCACATTTTACCGGTAAAATAGCCCTCAGAACCACGCAGAAAGGCCCTTTTTGGCCCGAAAATGACCCCGAAAGATAATTTCACCAAGAAAGAAGAATTTTTTTTGGTGAAATATGTTGCAAAAGTAAATTCTTTTGTGTAAAATATAAAATGTAATGCGGCGAAATTGTTAAAAATCACAATCCAGCCCACCTGCGGTTTGCACAAGAGAGGAAAAGGGGTATCCATTTATGGCCAATAGAGTATTTCAGAGCGTGATCTACCAGATGAAGGACGCGATCGACCGCGTGGTCGGCGTGGTGGATGAGACCGGCGCTGTCATCTCCTGCTCGGAGCTGAATCTGATCGGCGAGGTGCGCGAGGGCTTCATGGCAGAGCGTCTGACGGCCGGTGACCGCTTCGTGCGGGATGGCTACACCTACCAGCAGTTCTCCAGCGCAAAGCATAACGATTATGCCGTTTTTGTGGAAGGTGCGGACGAGACTGCGGGCCAGTTTGCCGCTGTGCTGTCCATCAGCCTGCAGAGCATCAAGCAGTATCACGACGAGAAGTTCGACAAAGCCAACTTTATCAAGAACGTGGTGCTGGACAACATCCTGCCCGGCGACATCTACGCCAAGGCCCGTGAGCTCCACTTTGCCACCGACGTCTCCCGCGTGGTGTTCATCGTCCGCGTGACCAGCGGCGGCGACATCTCCGCTTACGACGTGGTGAGCAGCCTGTTCCCCGACAAGCAGAAGGACTTCGTCTTCAACATCAGCGAGACGGACACCGTCCTGGTCAAGGAGATCCGCAAGGGCATCGACCGCACCGATATGGAGAAGCTGGCCGCCAGCATCGTGGACACCCTGTCCGGCGAGCATTACATCAAGGCTGTCGTGGGCATCGGCACCCCCATCGCCAACGTGAAGGACCTGGCTACTTCCTTTAAGGAAGCACAGATCGCCATGGAGGTCAGCAAGGTGTTCGACACCGAGAAGCAGATCATCCGCTACGACAATCTGGGCATCGCGCGTCTGATCTACCAGCTGCCCACCACGGTCTGCGAGATGTTCCTGCGCGAAGTGTTCAAGCAGGGCAGCATCGAGAGCCTGGACCAGGAGACCCTGTTCACCATCCAGCGCTTCTTCGAGAACAACCTGAACGTCTCCGAGACCAGCCGCGGCCTGTTCGTCCACCGCAACACGCTGGTGTATCGTCTGGAAAAGATCAAAAAGCTGACCGGTCTGGATCTGCGTGAGTTCGACGACGCTATCGTGTTCAAGGTAGCGCTCATGGTCAAGAAGTACCTGTCCAACAACCCGGCCAAATATTGATATTTCGTCTCAGCCGCTCCGGCTGCGGACGCCGAAACCGGCCGCTCGACCCCGATGCTGGCCGGTTTCTTTTGTAATGGTCTGGAACTTCTGTGCCAAATAAATTTTTCAGGAGCAAGATACTCATGATAGATTTTGAACATGTCACCAAGATATACAAACGGAGCGATACTCCCGCTCTGGAGGACATCGACTTCCATGTAGACGACGGCGAGTTCGTCTTTCTGGTGGGCCACTCCGGCGCCGGCAAGTCCACTCTGCTCAAGCTCATCCTCCGCGAAGAGCTGCCCACCGAGGGCCGCGTCATGGTGGACGGCAAGGACGTCGCCCGGCTGCGCCGGGGCAAAGTGCCTTTCCTTCGCCGCCAGATGGGCATCATCTTCCAGGATTTCCGCCTCATCCCCACCATGACGGTCTACGAGAATGTGGCGTTTGCCATGCATGTCACCAACATCGGCAAAAAAGACATCAAAGAGCGCGTCAACTACATGCTGGAGCTGGTGCATCTGGAAGATAAGGCAAAGGTCTACCCCGAGTTCCTCTCCGGCGGTGAGCAGCAGCGCGTGGCCGTGGCCCGCGCTCTGGCCCACAGCCCCCGCCTCGTCATTGCGGACGAGCCCACCGGCAACATCGACCCCGAGATGAGCCTTGAGATGATGGAACTGCTGGAACGTGTCAGCGAAATGGGCATCACGGTGCTTGTCGTCACCCATGAGCATGAACTGGTGCGCCGCTTCAACCGCCGCACCATCACCCTGAAGCAGGGCCGCATCATCTCCGATGTTCCGGCCAGCTTCGGCGAGGAGGTGCACGTATGAAGATCTCTACGTTTGGGTTCCTCACCCGGCGCGGCGTGCGCAACCTCGGCAAGCACTGGGCCATGACCATCGCCTGCATCGCCTCCCTCAGCGTCTGCATGACCCTGAACATCTTCGCCAGCCTCATTGAAGTCAATGTGGACAGCATGGTGAGTTATCTGGGCAGCCAGAACGAGATGGTGGTCTACGTGGACCCCGAGGCCGATGACGCCACCATCCAGTCTGTGGGCAATGCCCTCAGCGGCACCGCAGGTGTGAGCCGGGTGCAGTATATGTCCAAAGAAGACGTCCTCAACCAGTACAAGGGCTATATGTCCGACTATGCCGCCCTGCTGAACGAGTTCGAGAACGACAACCCCTTTAAGGCCAATTACCGCGTCTCCCTGTCTGATCTGAGCCAGATGGAGACCATCAGCAAGCAGTTCGAGAACATCAGCGGCGTCTACAGCGTCACGGCTCCCATCGAGATGACCAGGACCTTTGTGGAGGTCCAGCAGGCTGTCACCAAGGTCGGGCGCGGTCTGGTGCTGGTGCTGATGGCTGTCAGCATCATCACGGTGGGTACCACCATCCGGCTGAGCGTCTTTGCCCGCCGCCGTGAAATCGAGATCATGAAGTATGTCGGCGCTACCAACGCCCTCGTCACCCTGCCTTTCGTCATCGAGGGCCTGACTATGGGCCTGCTCTCCGGCATCCTGACGGCAGCTGCCACCATCGGCGGCTATGCCTACATCGTTCAGCTGTCGCCCACGCTGGGCGGCCTGTGGCAGATGCTCATGGGTACGGCTCTGGTGCCGCTGGAAAATGTCTGGCCCACCATCCTGACCTACAGCCTCGCGGGCGGCGCTCTGGTGGGCGGTCTGGGCAGTATGTTCTCCATCCGAAAGCACCTGAACGTGTAAGGAGGGCCTACTGTGTACCACGACAAGCATTCCGCAGGCTTTGTCCTGCACCATCCGCCCCGCCACGCAAAGCCGTCGGGCCATTCGGCCATGATGCGCGCCGCCTGCGCCTTTCTGGCCGCCGCCTGCCTCGTGCTGAGTGTGACGGTCTACCCGGCCAGTGCGGCCACCAGCATGAGCTCGCTGCAGAACAAGCTGGACAAGATCTCTGCGTCCATCAAGCAGCATAAGACGGAGCTGAACGACGCCAAAAAGAAGGAAGCTGCTGCCAAGGCCCTCGAGTCTGAGCTGAAGGAAAAAGTCTCGGTGCTCCAGAGCCAGATCAGCGTCCTCAAGAGCCAGATCTCCGAGGTGCAGAACAGCATCGGCGTCAAAGAGCAGGAGATCACCGCCAAGCAGAATGAGATCGCCCGGAAAGAGCAGGAGATCGCCGACCAGTGGGACGATTTCAAGAGCCACATGGCCGCGATGCAGGAGCTGCGGGACGGCGGCAGCGTCGCCATGCTCCAGTCTGTGAACGATCTGTACGAGCTTCTGACCTTCAATGAGGTCATGCAGGACATCTCGGTGAAGGACACCGAGATACTCGACAACATGAAGGCTGCGAAGGAAGCCCTTGTGGCCGACCGCACCCAGCTCGTGGAGGAGCGCACCCAGCTGCAGAACAAAAAGGCTGAGCTGGACGCCCAGAACAAGCAGATGCAGTCCAAGCAGAGCGAGCTCAACAACAGCGTCAAGGAGGCCCGTCTGAGCGCCGCTGAGGCCCAGCAGGCCCAGAAGAACGCCCAGGCGGCCATCGAGTCGGACGAGATGAACTACGAGGCCGTCAAGAAAGAGATCCAGAAGCTCATCGCAGCGGCAGCGGCCAGCAAGCCCCAGCTGAGCTTCAGCGGCTTTATCTGCCCGCTCAAGAGCTATACCCGCATCTCCAGCGAGTACGGCTGGCGCAAGAACCCGGTCTCCGGCGTCAACAAGCTCCACGCCGGCATCGACTTTGCCGCCCCCGCAGGCACTCCCATCTACGCAGCCGCCAGCGGCTATGTGCAGGTGGCCGGCTGGTCCAGCGGCGGCTACGGCAACTATGTCGTCATCTATCACGGCAAAATGACAGACGGCAACGCCTACTCCACCCTCTACGGCCATATGCGCTCGGTGGCAACGTCGGCGGGCAAGTATGTCAACCAGGGCGACCTCATCGGCTATGTGGGCTCCACCGGCAACTCTACCGGCAACCACCTCCATCTCGAGGTGTGGAAGGGCGGCTCCAAGGCCAATGCGGTCAACCCCCGCGGTTATATTCCCATAAGATAACACAACTGTAATTGAAGTCGAGGGGTCAAAGGAGGCCACAAGGCGAAATGAACGAGCAAAAACGCAAGCGTATCCTTCGGGTGGGCTGTCTGATTCTGGCAGGAGTGTTCCTGCTGTCGGTGCTGGGCAGTGTCATCCTGATGCTTTTGGTCTGAACGGGGGGAGGACACTGAATGAACCGCAAAATTTCCGTAGGGATGACCGTGACCATCGTCATTCTGGCAATGACGGTCACTTTTTCCATCACGATGCTGATGGCGATGCGGCTGTTTGACCACACCGTCACCAGCGTAAAGGAAAAGGAGAGCATGTACAACAAGGTGGCCGAGGTAGACCGCTATGTGCGCGCCAACGACTACTACGACATCGACGAGACCATGCTGTACGACCGTCTGACTGCCGGTTATCTGCTGGGTACCGGCGACAAGTACGCCCGCTACTACACCGCCTCGGCCTACACCGACCTGCTCAACGCCCAGAGCGGCAAGCTGATGGGCATTGGCGTGGAGCTGGCCATCGACCAGTCCGGCTACGCCAAGGTCATCAAAGTGTATGACGAGTCTCCTGCCAAGGAGGCCGGCCTCCAGCGGGGCGATTACATCACCGCCATCGACGGCGCAGACATCAAAAGTCTGGGCAGCGTGGAGGCTGTCCAGAACAAACTCCGGGGCGAGAGCGGCACGAGCGTCAATGTAAGCTGGCTGGACAGCGAGAACGCCCAGCACACCGCCGACCTGACCCACTCCGGCTTTACGGCCAACAGCGTCGATTCCGTGCTGGTGCAGGGCAATGTGGGCTATATCAAGATCTGGCAGTTCGACAACTCCACCCCCAGTGAGCTGGACTTTGCGCTCCGCAGCCTGACCGCCAGCGGCGCTCAGAGCTTCATCTTCGACCTGCGCGACAACGGCGGCGGCATCCTTGACGACGCCATCAGCTGCATCGAACTCGTCGCGCCGGAAGGCGTGCTGGCCTACGCGGAGGATAAGGCAGGCAACCGCACCCTGCTGGGCAGCAGCACCGGCGACTCGGTCATCAGCCAGCCCACCGTCTGCCTCGTGAACGAGAACACCGCCAGTGCGGCAGAACTCTTTGCATCCAGCCTGCGCACCCTGTGCGGCACCCGCCTCGTAGGCAGCACCACGATGGGCAAAGGCACCATCCAGAGCAGCCCCCAGCGCCTCTCGGACGGCAGTGCCGTCGTGGTCACGGTGGCAAAACTCATCTGCGGCGACGGCTCCTGCTTCGACGGCACCGGCCTGACCGTGGACGTGGAGCGCCCGCTGACTGCCGACGAGCAGGTCAGCTACTATGACTACACCCTCGACACGGACCCGCAGATACAGCGCGCCGTCAGCTGCGCACAGCAGCTCACCGGCGTCACCACCGTGGGCGGCGTGAACGACGCTGACATCGCCGCCGACTCCGCCGCAGCCTCTTCGGAGGCCGCAGCCGAGAGCACCGCTTCCAGCGAGGCCGCAGGGGAGGCAGAGGCTTCCTCCGAGGCCGGTGCGGAAGGGAAGCAGGAGGCTGCAAGTGCGCAGTAAACACTTCTTGAAAATAACTTTAGTCGTGTAAATAGCTCAACCTCTCAGTCTGCTTCGCAGACAGCTCCCCTACCGAGGGGAGCCTCTGGCGAAGAGAATAAGCTTTGCGGAATGCCAAGGCCTCCCCTCGATAGGGGAGGTGGCACGCCGCAGGCGTGACGGAGAGGTTTTGCTGTTTTAGCAAGAAACAGAAAGGAAAACCACTATGCCGGAGCTGACCGACCTCTCCGTTATCCGCACCCTGTGCGAAAAATACGATTTCGCGCTCTCCAAGGGCTTTGGACAGAACTTCATCATCAATCCCGGCCTGCCGCCCAAGATCGTGGACGCCAGCGGCGTCGATAAGAGCTGGGGCGTGCTGGAGATCGGCCCCGGCATCGGCGTGCTGACCAAAGAGCTGGCCCAGCGCGCCGCCAAGGTGGTGTCCATCGAGGTGGACGAGCGCCTGCCGCCCTGCTGGCCGAGACCATGGCGGGCGTGGAGAACTTCAAGCTGGTATTGCAGGACGTTCTGAAGGTAGACCTCCGCGCCCTCATCGAGGAGGAGTTCCCCGGGATGCCGGTGGCTGTCTGCGCCAACCTGCCCTACTACATCACCAGCCCCATCGTCATGAAGCTGCTGGGCGACCGCCTGCCCATCCGGAACCTCACCGTCATGGTGCAGAAGGAGGCCGCCGACCGTCTGGCCGCCGCCCCCGGCACCCGGGCCTCCAGCGCCATCAGCTGTGCCGTGAGCTACTACGCCACCTCAAAGCTGATGTTCACCGCCGCGCCGGGCAGCTTCTACCCGGCCCCGAAGGTCACCAGCGCTGTGGTGCGGATGGACATTCGCACCACTCCCGCCGTACAGGTGGAGGATGAGGACGGCTACTTCGCCCTCGTCCGTGCCGCTTTCGGCCAGCGCCGTAAGACCGCCGCCAACGCCATCGCCAGCGGCCTCGGCCTGCCGAAAGATAAGGTCATCGCGGCCATCGAGGCGGCGGGCTTCGACGCCCGCATCCGCCCCGAGGCCCTGACCCTCGAGGATTTTGCTGCCGTACAGCGGGAGCTGAAGTAAGATTTTATCAGAATAAAACGCCAAGGCCCCCGCAGTCCGGAACAGAACTGCGGGGGCCTTGGTCGTTATGTGGAAGGAATGGAGGATGGTGATCTGCTTACCTCAGCAGTGCGGTGTGGTCTGCGCCGCCCACGATGAAGGTGGCGGTGGAGCCGCTGTGGCTGAGGGTGAAAGGCGTATCGCCCGCACCGAGGGCTGCAACATCGGAGAGGGAGAGGGTGGAAGTGCAGCGTTTTGACGTTCTCGCCGTTCTCTATGAGCTTCACGAGGCCCAGCTTGTGTTTTTATCCATGAGGTGGATGACCTCGTCCAGCAGCTTTTTGCCGTCGCGGCTTCGGATGGTATTGCCGGCGTCGGGGCCGGGGGCAGACAAAGATATTGACAAGCGGGGAGGTTTCTGGTATTCTACTAAAGTACCCTGTGCAAACGATACTCGCTGGTGTGGCGCAATGGCAGCGCAACTGATTTGTAATCAGTGGGTTGCAGGTTCAACTCCTGTCACCAGCTCCAAAAAGTCCTACGATATACCGCTGAAAAGCGGCGTGTGTCGTGGGGCTTTTGCTTTTATGTCTCCGACTGCATCGCCGCCATTCAGAAAAATCATGCCGCCCGGCGGGGCGCGGGTATTGAAATCAGCTCATCACGACGCCGCTGTGGTGTTTGGCGGTGTAGCCCTCTCAGGCGCTTTCGCGCCAAGGCCGGGTTGCGGCTCCCAGCGTCTGCTACGCTGTCGCTTGCATCCTGCTGACCGCTGCCCCAACAGCTCCTCCCTGTTTCCGCCGCTGGCGGCGGTCGTCGCCGTTGCCCCCAGAGGGGGAGCCCTTGGCAGGCTGGGCAACTTCCTACTAGACGCCTGAGGCGCAATATGGCGTAAAAGAGCGGGCCTTGCTACAGAGGGCAGGCTCGTCTTTATACAACCTCTCCGTCACGCCTGCGGCGTGCCACCTCTCCTTGTAGGAGAGGCTTTGGCAGGCCGGGTTACTTTCTACTGGACACCGGAAGCCTGATATAACGTAAAAAATAGTGCCCTGCTACAGAGATTAGCAGCAGCTTGACAAGGATATTGTTCCGAAGCTGCTGCCCTCTGTAGCAGGGCACTGCTGTTTTCAATATAAAGAAACTTTGCTCGTCCAGCGTGGGCCTGACCGTCACGCCAGAGGTGCTTCGCACCCGGGTTGCGGCACCCGGCATCCGCGGCGCTTCGCTTGCGTCTTGCTGGCCGCGGCCCCAACAGCGACTCCCTGTTTCCGCCGCTGGCGGCGGTCGTCGCCGTTGCCCCTAGTAGGGGAGCCTCTGGCGAAGAGGCGAAGCTTCACGAAATGCCAAGGCCTCCCCTCGGTAGGGGAGGTGACATCGCGCAGCGATGACGGAGAGGTTTAATCCACTGCTACATACCCCGCCTTCTCGATGCACCTGCGTCCCTCGTCGCTGTCCAGCCAGTCGTAGACCTTCCGCTGGGGGCTGTCGGGGGCGGCGTCTGCGTGGACGACTGCGTAGAACTCGTTGCAGAGCGGGTAGCTCTCATCGGCGATGGTGTCATTGCCGGGGATCACGCCATCCACGGCCAGCAGGCGGAGGCCGGGCTTCGAGTACATCTGGTCGATGTAGTAGTAGACCGAAAAGCCGATGGCGTTGGCGGAGTTGTTGTACTCGGCGATGCTGTCCACGAGGCCGCCCATGTCGGCGGGGGCAAGCTCGGTGGGCGCGGCCATCAGCTGGCCGTCGCCCTTGTCGATGAGCAGCTTTTTGAAGAGGGTCTGACTGCCCGAGTCCACGCCCCGCTGGAACGCCACGATGGGGGAGTCCGCGCCGCCCACGTCCTTCCAGCTGGTGATGCGGCCCGCATAAATATCCCGCAGCTGCTGCTGGGTCAGGCTCTGGACGGGATTCTCTTCGTTGACGATGAACACCAGCGCGTCCCGGCCAATGGCTTTCTGCTCAAGCTTTGCGTCGGCCTCGGCCAGCTCTTCCTTGACGTACTCGGGGGCCTCGTAGACGATGAGGAGCTGTGCGCCGTAGTCCTCGCTGTCGCTGCGGGACCAGAGGCCGAAGTTCTCCCAGGCATAGGCCGTGGTGCTGACGGTGATGCTGGTCTGGGCCTCGAGAAGGTCCATGCCGGTGACATCGGCCTTCATCTGGGCCATCAGGGGGATGCAGGCCGTAGAGCCGTCGAGGCGGGGGAACTCGTCCTCCGTCAGGAAGGGGACGGGCGTGTCCGCATTGGGGACAGACGCCGCCGGAGAGTCGGCGGGGGAGTCCGCCGTGCCGGTATTGCAGGCGGTGAGCATCGCCGCCCCGAAGCCGAGGCCCATCACCCGCAGGAAGCTGCGGCGGGAAATCATCTCTTTCATATCAAAAACCTCCGTGTCAGTACAGGTAGCCCCCGCCAGCGTCGTCGCTGGGGGAGGAGAAGATGCTTTCGCGGTAGAGCCACTGGCCGGTGGAGTCCATCAGGCCGTAGTCGAAGCCCTGCCGCGCGATAAAGCAGTCGTCGGGCAGATCGTCCGGGATGTAGCAGCTGCCGAGGCGGCGGAGAAGCACATTGCCCTCCATGTCCAGCACGTCGGAAAGGTTCGACGAGTCGCTGTTGTCCCGGCGGGCTGCGAGCAGAGGGCCGCTGGCGGTGCTGGTGAGGTAGGAAGCGTAGGTGTACTGCTGGGCCTCACCGGCGGACGACCAGAGCAGCCCTTCGCCGCCATAGGTCTGGATGGCGATGGTGTTGTAATTTTCGTCGTTGTACTGCAGCAGGGCGTAGCCGTCGGGCAGGGCCGTCACGCTGATGTACTGTGCTTCTTCCACGGGCGCTGCCTCCACGTCGGTCAGCAGCGCGCCGGTGGTGCCGTCGTAGACTTTCAGGATGTTGTCCGTCGTCAGCACAGCGACGTTGCCGGAGCGGTAGTCGGTATCGTACCGCTGGACGCCGATGCTCTCGCCGCTGGCGAGGTCGATGAGGGTGTAGGGGGTGTCCGGGTCATCGCTGCCGGAGAGGATGACGCAGCCGGGGGTGTAAGTGTTCACGGCCCAGTCGAAGCGGCCCAGCTCCACGGCCTCGCCGCTGTTCAAATCGTAGAGGACGGAGCGGCTGTCCTGACGGCTCTGGAGGCAGGCGACGCCCACGCCGCAGGCCGAGACGGCGCTGTCCTCTTCGCCGGTGAGCAGTTCGCCGGTGGTGACGTTGTAAAGGGCTTCGCGGGCGATGCCCCAGTCTGCGCCGCGGAACCAGCTCAAATCGAGCCAGTCGGCAAAGCCGCCGCGGTACGATGCGAGGGAGCTGGCCGTGCAGCCGTCCTCCCGCATCAGCACATTGCCCTCCCGGTCGGTGACGAGGACGTATTGGTGGAGCGGCTGGTCGGGGTCGTCGTAGGCGTAAGTAAGGCCCTCGGGCAGGTCGTAGCAGTTGAAGACGAGGCGCTGGCCGCCCTCATCCACCACGAGACAGTCAAGGGCCGTCTCAGGCACGGGCAGCTCAGCTCCGGTGGCGAGGTCGTACACCCGGATGCCGCCGGTGGTGCCGTTCTCGAAAGCCCAGACGTCGGCGTCATCCCGCAGGATGAGCAGCCCGCCCGAGAGGGTGGCGCCCACGGCGTAGGGAAAGGTCATGACGGCATTGCCGTCGGCGTCGTAAAGGGTGGAAGTGCGCTCCTCCGTGCCGGGGGTGAGTGGGCCACGAGGTAGTGACCCGTCTCGCCGGTGAGGGTGTCCTTCAGCAGCTGGATACTGTCGGAGCTGCTGGCTTTGTAGAGCACTTTCCCGCCCCGGAGGATGGTGCCGCCGCCGTTCCCGGCGTAAGAGTAGAGGTAGTGGAGCGAGTCATCGCTGAGCCATGCGTCGCTGTAATACTGCGGTGCCTGCGACGCCGCCGTCCCCTCGTGCCGGGGCGACGCCGCAGGCAGCAGCGAACAGCTCGTCAGCAGCCCGCCCGCCAGCACGAGGCAGGCGGCGCGGCGGCTGAGTCGAAGCAGAGTGGTCTTCATAGAAACACCTCACAGTCTCCCAGAATTTGACTTTCCCATCTATAGTATATACGAAAGATCCGGCCATTTCATTGCAGAAATGTGGACGGGCCTGGTTACAGTTTTATGACAAGCTTATTCTTCGTCTCCCTGTTCCTTCAATTCCTTCAGGAAGGGCAGCAGGAAAGGCACCGAGATGCAGAAGGTGAGGCCATCGGCGATGGGCTGGCACAGCTCGATGCCGCTCAGGCCCCAGATGCGGGGCAGGGTGAGGATGAGCGGGATGAAGCAGACGCCCTGACGGCAGCAGGCGAGGAAGGTAGCCCGGCCCGACTTGCCGATGGACTGGAACATCATATTCGTCACGATGATGACGGGCTGTAAGAACATGGCGATGCACTGATACCGCAGGGCGGGCAGGGCAACAGCGGTGACCTCGGGGTCATCGCGGAAGAGGCGGATGAGGGGCTCGGCGTTGAACCAGCAGAGGGAGTTGAGCACCGCCATAAAGACGAAAGCGGTGGAAATGGTGAAGATGGCCGCTTTCCGCACCCGGGCAAAGCGGCGGGCGCCGTAGTTGAAGGCTGCCACAGGCTGCAGGCCCTGTCCGACGCCGATAGCCACCGACAGCACGAACTGGAAGATGCGGGACACGATGCTCATGCCGGCCACGGCGGCGTCGCCGTAGTTGCGGGCGGCGACGTTCAGCAGCATGCTGCCGATGCTGTTCAGGCCCTGACGACCGAAGCTGGGCGCACCGTTGAAGAAGATCTGCCCGAAGTCCCGGGCGCTGCGGGTGACCTGGGTGATGCGGAATCGGCTGACGGTCTTGCCCCGCAGGAACATGGAAAGCAGGATGCAGAAGCTGATGCTCTGGCTCAGGGCGGTGGCCGTGCCTGCGCCGCCGGTCCCCATGCCGAGGCCGAAGATGAAGACGGGGTCCAGCACGATGTTGAGCACACCGCCGGTGACGAGGCCGATCATGGCGAAGCTGGCCTTGCCCTCGTAGCGGAGGATGTTGTTCATCACGAGGCTCGACATCATGAGCGGGGCCGCGATGAGGATGGGCCGCGCGTAGGCGCAGGCGTGGGGCAGGATGGTGTCGGTGCTGCCCAGCAGTATCATGAAGTCGGGCAGGGCAGCGAGACCGAGAACGGCCAGCACTGCGCCGAAGGTCAGCGCCGTGAAGAAGCTGGTGGAGGCGAACTTTGTGGCCGCATGGGTGTCCTGACTGCCGAGGCTGCGGCTGATGATGCCGCCCGCGCCGTGGCCCAGCATGAAGCCGAGGGCCTGAATGATGGCCATCAGGCTCGACACGACACCCACCGCGCCCGACGCGCTGGTGGACAGCTGGCCCACAAAAAAGGTGTCGGCCAGATTGTAGATGCTGGTGATGAGCATACTCAGGATGGTGGGGGCCGCGAGGCCGAGAATGAGCTTCGGCACGGGGGTCCGGGTCATTTTCTCGAACTGGAGCCTGCTGCGCTCCAGCTCGGCGGCGTCGGATGCGGTGCGGGGGGAAGACGGCATGGAAAAGTACCTCGCTTTCGGAAATCAAAGAAAATACCGCTCTTTGTGCAAAGAACGGGTAAAATGCAGATATATAATAAGTATAGCGCAGATCGGGGGAAATGTCGAGACAGCAGTGCGGGCAGGCACGGTGGAAGCTTTCTCCTCAGATACGGTGACCGGGTTGCGGCTCCCAGCGTCTGCCGCGCTGTCGCTTGCATTCTGCTGGCCGCGGCCCCAATAGCTCCTCCCTGTTTCCGCCGCTGGCGCTCGGGTTGCCTTTGCTGCTTTTCTTCGGCCCCTTGGGCGGGGCCTTGAAAAGCAGAAGGCTGCCCCAGCCTCGCCTCCCTTCATCTGCCGCTGGCAGCGGTCGGCTCCGCTGCAGTCGTCGCCGTTGCCTCAAAAAGTTAGGGTATTGAGTGCAAAAGCGGGAGAAAATGGAATGCCTTTTGGCAAATTTGCCAAAGAAAGGTCGAATTGCTTGTAGAAAAATCACGTCAAGTGGTATAATTTATGGAAAGAAACAAAAGCGCGAAGACAAAAAACAGCGCAGAGAAGAGTTCCGGGGAGATCCTGCCCCGGGATACGGAGGGAAATCTTATGAAATCTGTGGCACAGACTATCATTGAAGCAGACCGCTTCTACACCATCGCCGCCAAGACCGGCAGCGTCATTCAGGCTGTGGAGAGCGTCAAGGACGGCGGCAACATCCGTCTGGGCAAGTACGAGCACAAGCCCGAGCAGGAGTGGGCTTTCGTCCGCGAGGGCGACGGCGTTTACCGTATCCGCAACCGCGCCTCCGGCAAGCTCATCGACCTGATGATGACCGGCACCGCCAACGGCACCTGGCTCCACCTGTGGGAGGACGTGGGCGGCACTTCCCAGATGTGGAAAATGGAGCCCACCCCGGCCGGCACCGTCCGCCTGCGCTCCATGTGGGCTGCCGGCAAGTGCATCGACACCGTGGGCATGGGTACTGCGGACGGCGCTGTGCTCCAGATCTGGCAGGAGACTGCCGGTGAGGACCAGCTGTGGACCATCTCTGAGGTGAAGGACCGCGCAAAGCACGCCCCCAAGGCGGAGGAAAAGCCCGCTGAGGTCAAGGCCGAGGCCGCTGCTCCCGCCGAGGAAAAGCCGGTTGAGGAAAAGGCTGCACCTGCCGCGAAGAAGACCACCAGAAAGCCTGCGGCAAAGAAGACCGCCGCCAAGACTGCTGCGAAGTCCGCTGCGGCAAAGGCCGAAGCCGCACCCGCCAGGCCGAGGAAAGCCCGCCGAGGCCGCTCCTGCTGCAAAACCTGCCCGCAAGACCGCTACCCGTAAGAAGACCACGAAGGCCAGCAAGTAAGCACGGCTACATAGCATCATAGCAAAAAGAGCACCCGCTCTCCACAGTGATGTGGAAAGCGGGTGCTTTTGGGTTTAGGGTCAGGTTTGCCTTCGTACAACCTCTCAGTGCCCAATCTTGCCCTTCTTGAACTTCAGCGCCGCTGCGACGAAGCCCTTGAACAGGGGATGTGCGCGGTTGGGACGGCTCTTGAACTCGGGGTGGAACTGTGCGCCGAGGTGGAAGTCACGGCCCGGCAGCTCCACGGTCTCCACAAGGCGGCCATCGGGGCTGGTGCCGGAGATGACCAGACCGGCGTCCTGCATCTCCTGACGGTAGTCGTTGTTGAACTCGTAGCGGTGGCGGTGGCGCTCCCAGATCTCGCTCTGGCCGTAGCACTCGGCCATCTTGGTGCCGGGCAGGACGGTGCAGGGGTACTTGCCCAGGCGCATGGTGCCGCCCTTGGGGATGTTGCCCTGCTGGTCGGCCATCAGGTCGATGACATTGTGATGACCCTCGGGAGTGAACTCGCTGGAGTTGGCGTCGGCGTAGCCCAGAACGTGGCGGGCGAACTCCATGACCATGATCTGCATACCGAGGCAGATGCCGAAGTAGGGAACATTATTCTCGCGGGCGTACTGTGCGGCCTGTATCATGCCTTCGATGCCGCGGTCGCCGAAGCCGCCGGGGACGATGATGCCGTCCACGTCCGCAAAGGCTTCCCTGCAGGCGGCCTGGTCGGTCAGGTCCTCGCTCTCCACCCACTTGATCTCCACCTGGCTGTCGTTCTCGAAGCCGGCGTGGTAGAGGCTTTCCATGACGGACAGATAGGCGTCATGCAGCTTGACGTACTTGCCCACGAGGGCGATGGTGCAGGTCTTGCTGCGGGTGGCGATCCGGGCCAGCATCTCTTTCCACTCGGTGAGGTCGGCGGGGGGAACATCCAGATGCAGCTGCTTGACCACCACGTCGTCGAGGCCGCCGGTGTGGAGCATCAGCGGACACTGGTAGAGGCTGGGCATGGTCAGGTTCTCGATGACGCACTCCGGCCTGACGTTGCAGAAGGTGCTGATCTTCCGGCGGATGTCGCTGCCCACGCTGCCGTCGGCGCGGAGGATGATGATGTCAGGGCTGACGCCCATGCCCTGCAGCTCCTTGACGGAGTGCTGTGCGGGCTTGGACTTGTACTCATCGGAGCCGGAGATGTAAGGCACCAGCACCACATGGATGAAGCAGCAGTTCTCCTTGCCCTGCTCGAGGCCCACCTGACGGATGGCCTCGAGGAAGGGCTGGCTCTCGATGTCACCGGTGGTGCCGCCGATCTCGGTAATGACCACATCGGCCTCGGTGGAAGAGGCCAGATTGTAGATATAGCTCTTGATCTCGTTGGTGATGTGGGGGATGATCTGAACGGTCTGGCCGAGGTAAGCGCCCTGACGCTCCTTGTTCAGCACGTTCCAGTAGACCTTGCCGGTGGTGAGGTTCGAATACTTGTTCAGGTTCTCGTCGATGAAGCGCTCGTAATGGCCCAGGTCCAGGTCGGTCTCGGTGCCGTCGTCGGTGACGAAGACCTCGCCGTGCTGCAGGGGGCTCATGGTACCCGGGTCCACGTTCACGTAGGGGTCCAGCTTCTGGCTGGCCACCTTGAGGCCGCGGCACTTCAGCAGTCGGCCCAGAGAGGCGGCGGTGATGCCTTTGCCCCAGACCGGAGACGACGCCGCCGGTCACGAAATAACTTTGCCATAATGGTTCTCCTCTAATTTACAGATATTCTTTTCCGTGAATATCACGATAAGCAAATACTTTCCCTCAGTGGGGGCGCAATACGGATTATTGCGCGGGGTCGTAGGAGTCCAGTATCTCCTGCGCGACCTCGGCGCGGTCGCGCCGGGTGTCCATCGCTTTTTTCTCGATGTAGCGGTGCGCCCCGGCCTCGGTCATATGGCCCAGCTCGATGAGGCAGCACTTGGCGCGGCTCACCAGCCGCACCTGCGCCAGCTTTTCCTGCATCCGCTGATTCTCCTGCCGCAAAAGCAGGAGGCGGTGGTTGCTGGCGGCGGCCATGTGGATGGCCTGCAAAAAGAGGTGTTGGAGAAGGGCTTTGTGACCAGCAGAACGCCTTCTTCGCTCAGCGGGGTCAGAAGCTGCTCGGCGGCTGCGGCCTTGGCCAGAAATATCACACCGGCATCCGTTTTCTCCACGGCGTCGGCGCACAGCTCGTGGCCGAACTCATCCGGAAGCGGCGAGTTGACCACGATGAGCTCAAAGTCGGATTCCAGCATCCTCCGCCGCGCCTCCGCCGCACTTGGTACGATGATAGGCCGCGCATAGCCCAGCTCCGTCAGGCGTGCGGAGATATATTCGTTGGAGCTTGCGCCCGCGCTTACGATCAGGGCACGTCCCATTCGGCTCACTCCTTTCCTATGTCATTCTGCATCAGATGGCATTGAAGTAGTGGACGCGCTCATATTCGGCGGGGTCGGAGGCGTTCTTGAGTGCCTCGCAGCGGCGCAGAGCCTCGGCATAGTAGCGGCGGCTCAGCTCGTCGGGCAGGAATTTGTGAAGGAACTCGCTGTTCTTGGCCACCTCGACGGCCTCTTCCAGCGAGGCGGGCAGGGTCTCGAGACCGAGACCGGCGGCTTCGCTCGGGATGAAGAGGTTGCGGTTGACAGGGGCAGACAGCTCCATCCGGTTCTCGATGCCGTCGAGGCCTGCTGCCAGCACGAGGCCGATGGCGAGGTAGGGGTTGCAGGCGGGGTCGGGGCTGCGCAGCTCCATCCGGCAGTTGTCGCCCTTCACCTGCGGGATGCGGACCAGCTGACTGCGGTTCTGGCGGCTCCAGCTCACGTAGCGGGGAGCCTCGTCGCAGCCGAAGCGGAGGTAGCTGTTGGGCAGGGGATTCGTGAAGGCTGTCAGCTCCCGGCTGTGGCGGAGGATGCCCGCCATGAAGCTGCCGGGGATGCTGTCGGGGGCGATGTCGCCCTCAAAGAGGTTTTTGCCGTCCATGGTCAGCGAGAGGTTGATGTGGAGGCCGCTGCCAGCCTGGTCGGGCAGCGGCTTCGGCAGGAAGCTGGAGTGGAAGCCGTTGCTGGCCGCCACGGCCCGGACGATCTGCTTGAACAGGAAGATGTTGTCGGCGGTCTTGAGGGGACCGGCGTAGTGGAAATCGATCTCATTCTGGCCGTGGCCGTTCTCGTGGTGGCTGTGCTGGGGGGCGAGGCCCATCTGCTCCATGGTCAGGCAGATGTCCCGGCGGATGTTCTCGCCGGCGTCCAGCGGCGCTACGTCGAAATAGCCGCCTGCGTCGATGGGGATGCGGGTGGGACGGCCCCGGTCGTCGTTCTCGAAAAGATAGAACTCGCACTCGGTGCCGACGTTGCAGCGCAGGCCCAGCTGCTTGAACCGGCGGTTGATGTCCCGCAGGAAGCCGCGGCAGTTGCCGCCGAAGGGGGTATTGTCCGGCTTTTCCACGTCGCAGAAGAACTGCATCACCCGGCCCTCAGCCGTGCGCCAGGGCAGGATGGTCATGGTGGACAGGTCGGGCCGGAGCACCAGGTCGCTCTCCTCCATGTGCATGAAGCCTGCGATGGCGCTGCCGTCGAAGCAGACGCCATCTTCCAGCGCCTTGGGAAGGTCGCTTGTCAGCACGGCGATGTTCTTCTGGAAGCCGAAGATGTCACAGAACGCGAAGCGGACAAATTTTACGTTGTTGTCCTCGACGAAATCGAGGATGTCCTGCTGTGTCGTATAACTCATAGGTGTGTGTCCTCTGAAAAGTATGTCTTCTTAAAAAACGCCCAAAGGCCTGCCTCTGTACAGAGGCAGGTCTTCAGGCTGGTGTAAGAAATAGGAAAAGGAGAATGGCTCAGATAAGCGCCTCAGCCGGTGGTGCTTTATTCTACGCTGGTATGTGAAGATCAGACGTAGTAGAGCATCTTGCTGTAGCTGGGCAGAGGCCAATAGTCCTCGCCGCAGATGGTCTCGGCGTCGGCGGCGGCGGCGCGGAGAGCGTCCATCTTGGGCAGAACATCGTCGTGGAAGGCGACGGCCTTTGCGCTCTCGTCGGAGAGGGCCTTTGCGGCATTGACGGCAGCCTGCAGCTCGTCCACAGCGTCGCTCATGGCGTCGGCGTCAGCGGACAGGCGGGTCAGTGCCTTCGTCTCGCTGCGGACGCTCAGGTTCTCGCTGACGGCCAGCTTGGAGGCGGCGGTGTTGGCGACCTCACTCATGTAGGCGTTGACGGCGGGCAGCAGCTGCTTGCGGGCCATCTCCAGCATGGTCAGGGCCTCGATGTTGATGATCTTGGAGTAGTGCTCCATCTCGACTTCGTAGCGGCTCTCCATCTCGACCTTGGTCAGGACGCCGAAGTCCTCCATCAGGGCGATGTTCTTCGGCTCGATGAGGGCGGGCAGAGCGGCGGGGGTGTTCTTCTTGTTGGGCAGGCCGCGCTTTGCAGCTTCCTCTTCCCACTCGGCAGTGTAGCCGTTGCCGTTGAAGATGACGCGGCGGTGGTCGCGGATGGTGCGCTTGACGAGGGCGATGGCGGCGCTGGTGAAGTCGTCGGCCTTCTCCAGCTCGTCAGCGTAGCCCTTCAGCTCCTTGGCGACGGCGGTGTTCAGGATGGTGTTGCAGTCGCTCAGGTTCTCGGCGGAGCCGGGCATACGGAACTCGAACTTGTTGCCGGTGAAGGCGAAAGGAGAAGTACGGTTGCGGTCGGTGGTGTCCTTGCTGAACTTGGGCAGGACATCGACGCCGAGGTCCATCTTCATCTTGACAGGGCCGGCGTAGGGAGAATCGGAAGCGATGGCGTCGATGACGGCTTCCAGCTCTTCGCCCACGAAGATGGAGATGATGGCCGGAGGTGCCTCGTTGGCGCCCAGACGGTGGTCGTTGCCGGGGGTGGCGACGGAGGTGCGGAGCAGGTCGGCGTACTCATCGACAGCCTTGATGACGGCGGCCAGGAAGACCAGGAACTGCAGGTTCTCCATGGGGGTGTCGCCCGGGTCCAGCAGATTCTCGTGGGTGGTGGACATGGACCAGTTGTTGTGCTTGCCGCTGCCGTTGACGCCCTCGAAAGGCTTCTCGTGCTGCAGGCAGACCAGACCGTACTTGGGGGCCAGCTTCTTCATCATCTCCATCGTCAGCAGGTTGTGGTCGATGGCGACGTTGGTGGTGTCAAAGATGGGGGCCAGCTCATGCTGGCAGGGAGCTACCTCGTTGTGCTTGGTCTTGGCGGGGATGCCCAGCTTCCACAGCTCTTCGTCCAGCTCCTTCATGAAAGCGGAGACCTCGGGGCGGATGACGCCGAAGTAGTGCTCTTCCAGCTCCTGACCCTTGGCAGAAGGTGCGCCGAAGAGGGTGCGGCCGGTGAGGATGAGGTCCTGACGGGCCTCGTAGTCTTCCTTCTTAATAAGGAAGTACTCCTGCTCGGGGCCGACGGTGGTGGAGACGTAATCCACATCCTTGCCGAAGAGCTTCAGGACGCGGACGGCCTGATTGGACAGCGCGTTCATGGAGCGCAGCAGGGGAGTCTTCTTGTCCAGCGCCTCGCCGGTGTAGCTGACGAATGCAGTGGGGATGCAGAGAACGTCGTCCTTCACAAAAGCGAAGCTGGTGGGGTCCCATGCGGTGTAGCCGCGGGCCTCACAGGTGGCGCGCAGGCCGCCGGAGGGGAAGGAAGAGGCGTCGGGCTCGCCGCGCACCAGCTCCTTGCCGTTGAACTCCATGATGGCGGTGCCGTCGCCCACGGGGGAGACGAAGCCGTCATGCTTCTCGCTGGTAATGCCGGTCAGCGGCTGGAACCAGTGGGTGTAGTGGGTGGCACCCAGCTCCATAGCCCAGCGCTTCATGACGCTGGCCACGACGTTTGCCACCTCGATGTCCAGAGGTGCGCCCCTGTGCAGGGTCTTCTCGAGGCTCTTGTAGGTAGCGCTGGGGAGGCGCTCCTTCATGACGTGCTCGTTGAACACCTTGCTGCCGTAGATCTCCATAACATTTGCTGCCATAAATCCTACTCCTTACTTGAATTGAAATGCTTCAGCTGGTCGCGGATTTTTACGCGGAAAGAGGCGGGCTCTCCCGCGAAATATCGGTTAAACGAAACGACGCTGCGAGTCAGGAGGTGACTCACAGCGTCGTTGCTGTCTATGCGATGATTATAGCCGAACGGGGCGAAAAAACGCAATAGACAGATTTGACGATTCTGCACAAACCGACTCCCGATTTTTTGGAGTATTGCGCGGATGGTATGACTATTGCCCTCTCAGGCATCACTGCGTGGTCAGGCTATCCTTCGTACAACCTCTCAGTCTGCTTCGCAGACAGCTCCCCTAGTAGGGGAGCCTCTGGCGAAGAGGGAAAGCCTTTCGAAATGCCAAGGCCTCCCCTCGATAGGAGCAACAACGACGACCGCCGCCAGTGGCGGAAACAGGGAGTCGCTGTTGGGGCCGCGGCCAGCAAGACGCAAGCAAAGCGCCGCGGATGCTGGGTGCCGCAACCCGGGCAGTGGCACGCCGTAGGCGTGACGGAGAGGTTAAATCACCTGAAACAGGAAAAACTTCAGATAGTTCGTCTCCGGCACGCCCCAGAGGATGGGGTGGTCGGGGGCCTGCTGGCGCACTTCGATTTGGCGCAGCTGGCGGTGAGCGTCCTTTGCGGCGGAGCGCAGCATCTTGATGAACAGCTCCTCGGTGGCGAAGTGAGAGCAACTTGCCGTGGCGAGGTAGCCGCCCCGGGGCAGAAGCTTCATGGCCCGGTAGTTGATCTCCTTGTAGCCCCGCATGGCGTTTTCCACCGTGCGGCGGGCTTTGGTGAAGGCCGGCGGGTCGAGGATGATGAAATCGTAGGGGTGGCCTTCTTTTTCGAGGCGGGGCAGCAGCTCGAAGGTGTCCTCGCAGAGGAAGTTCATGTTGGTCAGGCCGTTGCGCTCCGCATTCCGCTGGGCCATGGCGATGGCGTCGGCGCTGATGTCCGCTGCCGTGACCCGGGCTGCGCCGCCGCTGGCTGCGTTGAGGGCAAAGCTGCCGGTGTGGGTGAAGCAGTCCAGCACGGTGTGGCCGGCGGCGAGGCGGGCGACCGCCCGGCGGTTGTACTTCTGGTCGAGGAAGAAGCCGGTCTTCTGGCCGTTCTCAAAATCGACGTGGTAGTAGACGCCGTTCTCGCAGATCTCGGTCTGGGTGGAGGCGGGGTGGCTCTCACCCGGCAGCTTGAACCAGCCCTTGCTCTGCTCGAGGCCCTCTTTGGCCCGCAGGGCCTCGTCGTTTCGCTCGTAGATGCCGTCGATGGTCTGGCCGTCGGCCCGCAGGACTTCGGCGAGGAGGGGGAAGAGGACGGGCTTCAGCTTCTCCATGCCGACGCTGAGGGTCTGGGTGACGAGGATGTTGTTGAAGCGGTCCACGGTCAGGCCGGGGAACTGGTCGGCCTCGCCGAAGATGACCCGGCAGGCCGACAGGTCGGCAGGCTCGAGGACGGTCTTGCGGTAGGCCCAGGCGTACTCGACGCGGCGGCGCCAGAAGCTGGCGTCGAAGGTGTCGTTGGCGTTGCGGGAGATGAGGCGGACGCGGATCTTGCTCTTGAGAGAGACGAAGCCGGTGCCGAGGTAAGCGCCCTTCGGGCTTACCACGTCGGCGAGGGTTCCGTTCTCGGGCTCTGTCTCCGGGAACTCGAGGATGTCGTTCTCGTACACCCACGGATGCCCGCCCACGAGGCTGGCCTCGGCTTTTTTGTTTACTTTATAAATAGGATAGCTGCGTTCTGATTTCATGGTTGCTCCTTAATAATTGAGGATGAACCTCTCCGTCACGGCTGACGCACGAGGGAAGGATTCGCCTTTGTACAACCTCTCAGTCTGCTCCGCAGACAGCTCCCCTAGTAGGGGAGCCTCTGGCGAAGAGGCGAGGCTTTACGGAATGCCAAGGCCTCCCCTCGATAGGAGCAACGACGACGACCGCCGCCAGTGGCGGAAACAGGGAGTCGCTGTTGGGGCCGCGGCCAGCAGGATGCAAGCGAGAGCGCAGCAGACGCTGGGAGCCGCAACCCGGGCAGTGGCACGGCGTTAGCCGTGACGGAGAGGTTATCTTTTGGCTAACTCACCATTTATAATACCATAAAAATATGTTAGAATAAATACAAAAACCACCGAAAGGAAGGAAAACGTCATGGAGATCGAGCGCAAGTGGATGGTGAACGGCTGGCCGGAGGGGCTGCCGCTGAAAGAGGAGTTTGCCATGCGGCAGGGCTACATCAGCGTGCGGCCCACCGTCCGCATCCGGGAAGAGGCCCTGACGGGCGGCAAGACCCGCTACGTCCTCTGCTTCAAGTCGGGCGGTGGGCTGGCGAGGGAAGAGATCGAGCGGGACATCGACCCCGAACTTTTCAATGACCTCGAGACGAAGATCATCGGCAGGCCCCTCATCCCGAAGCTCCGCCGCAGCTACCTGCTGCCGGACGGTGCGGTGCTGGAAGTGAATCATGTGGACAAGGGCCAGCCGACGGAGTTCTGGTATGCCGAGGTGGAGTACCCCACGGTAGAGGAAGCCCGCAGCTGGCAGCCCGCCGCCGTGGGCCTCGCGGATTACCTCAGCGACGAAGTCACCGACCAGCCCGGCCAGAGCATGGGGGCCTATTGGGAGCAGACCCCGGGGTTGAACCGACGAAAGTTGTGGAAAAACCTTGAAGATTATGATATGATGGTCGTATCACTCATACTGCGGCCCCGGACGGGCCGGGAAAGAAGGAAACAACTACGAAACGACCCAAATTCACGCTGTCTGTGCAGTACAATTCGCCGGTCATCCTGACATTTTTCCTCCTCTCACTGGGGGTGCTGTTCCTGGGCCAGTACACCGGCGGCTGGACGACCACCCATCTGTTCAGCGTCTACCGTTCCTCGCTGAAAGACCCGCTGTTTTACATCCGGCTCTTCGGCCATGTGCTGGGCCACGGCAGCTGGGACCATTTCCTGAATAATATGCTGCTTCTCCTCGTCGTCGGCCCGCCGATGGAAGAAAAGTACGGCAGCCTGCCCCTGCTCAAAGGCATCCTGCTCACGGCCCTCATCTCGGGCATTCTGCAGTGTGCGTTGTTCCCCCGCACGGCGCTGCTGGGCGCGTCGGGCATCGTCTTCATGCTCATCATGCTGGCATCCCTGTCCGGCTTCTCGGGCGGCATCCCCGTCACCATGCTGCTGGTGGCGGCGCTTTATCTGGGCCAGCAGATCTATGACATCATCTTTGTGCGGGACAACGTGGCCAACTTCATGCACATCGTCGGCGGCGTCTGCGGCACAGTGTTCGGCTACGTCAATGCGGGGCCGCGGCGAAAGAGAAGGAAATAAACCTCTCAGTCTCGCTATCGCTCGACAGCTCCCTTAGCGAGGGGAGCCTCTGGCGAAGAGGAAAAGTTTACCGAAATGCCAAAGCCTCCCCTCGTTAGGGGAGGTGGCACGGCGTAAGCCGTGACGGAGAGGTTAAAAGGCAAGCTGCGCCTTGGCTAAGAACAAGCAAATTTTATCATTCGCGCGGTTTTGTCGCTTGCTTTTTGATGGGCAGCGCTCTATTATATCATTTGTACAAATATTTCCCTTTGAATTTTCACAAAATCACCAAATGTAGTTTATCGGACGGAGGTTGTTTATGAGACGACTGCGCAGCCCATCCCCGGGGATGAAACTGCAAAAAAATCACGACAAAGGAGGACGGACGCTTTGAACGAACACGAAAAACCACAGATAGACTTCATGCACAAGCTTGCGCGCCAGATCGTGGAACGCCGCAACCTTGTGTTCCTGTTTGTCATTCTGGCTGCCATCTTCACGGTGTTCTCGGTGCGGTGGGTCAAGGTCGAGACCGACATGACCACCTACCTGCCCAAGACCTCGGAGACCCGCATGGGCCTCGACATCATGGACGAGCAGTTCACGACCTACGGCTCTGCCGACGTCATGGTGGCCAACATCACGCCCGCTGAGGCCGATGAGCTTTCCGACCGGCTCGCCGAGCTCAAGGGCGTCCAGATGCTGGACTACGACGACACCACCGACCATTATAATAAGGACTCGGTGTCGGCCCTTTACTCCATCACCTTCGACTACCCCGAGGACGATGACCAGTGCCTCGAGGCCCTCGACCGGGTGAAGGAATACCTCGCCGACTACGACATCTACGTCTCCACCTCGCTGGGCAACACCCAGCAGGAGACCATTGATGCCGAGGTGCGGGTCATCATGGTGTACGTTGCCGTCATCATCGTCATCGTCCTGCTCCTGACGTCCCAGACCTACGCCGAGGTGCCTGTCCTCATCCTCACCTTCGTGGTGGGCATGATCCTGAACATGGGTACAAACTTCATGCTCGGCACCATCTCCTTCGTGTCCAACTCGGTCACGAACATCCTGCAGCTGGCGCTGTCGCTGGACTACGCCATCATCTTCTGCAACCACTTCAAGGAAGAACACCAGTCCATGCCCCTGAAGGAGGCCGTCATCGAGTCTCTGAGCAAGAGCATCCCCGAGATCAGCTCCAGCTCCCTGACCACCATCGGCGGCCTTGTGGCCATGCTGTTCATGCAGTTCCGCATCGGCTCCGATATGGCCGTCTGCCTCATCAAGTCCATCCTCTTTGCGATGCTCTCGGTGTTCGTGGTCATGCCCGGCCTGCTGATGCTCTTCGGACCCTACATGGATAAGACCAAGCACAGGAACTTCGTGCCGGAGATCCCCTTCGTGGGCCGCTTTGCATGGCGCACCCGCAAGGTCATCCCCGTCATCTTCCTGGTGATCATCCTCATCGGTCACCACTTCTCGAACCTTTGTCCCTACGCCTACGGCTACGATGTCATCAAGGTGCCCAAGATGAACGAATCCCTCATCGCGGACCAGATGATCGAAGAAAACTTCACCAAGTCGAACCTCGTGGCTCTCGTCTACCCCAAGAACGACGATTACAGCATCGAGAAAAAGATGCTGGAGGAGCTGGAAAGCTATGATGAAATAGACTCCACCAAGGGTCTGTCCAACATCGAGGCCCAGGACGGCTATATGCTGGAAGACAAGCTCACCGCCCGCCAGTTCTCCGAGATGGCCGACCTGGACTACGAGGCCGCCCAGATGATCTACACCGCCTACGCCATCGAGAACGAGGAGTACGGCCAGATCATCGGCAACTTTGCATCCTATAAAGTGCCGCTGGTGGATATGTTCCTCTACGTCTGCGACGAGGCCGACACCGGCATCGTCTCCCTCTCGCAGGAGGACCTGGACGACCTCCACGAGGCCCGGGAGAAGATGGAGAGCGCACTGGCCCAGCTGCAGGGCGACGACTACAACCGCGTCCTCATCTACCTGAGCCCCTCTCTGGAACCCGGCCAGACTACCTATGATTTCACCGACACCATCCGCTCCATCGCCCGGAAGTATTACCCGGACGGCGAGCTCTACATGGCCGGTAACGCTACCAACGAGTACGATTTCCAGAAGTCCTTCGCCGTCGATAATGTCGTCGTCAGCGTCGTGTCCATCTTCATCGTCCTGCTGGTGCTGCTGTTCACCTTCCAGTCCGTCGGTATGCCCATCCTGCTCATCGTGGTCATTCAGGGCGCTATCTGGACCAACTTCTCGTTCCCGTATTTCATGGGGACCAACCTCTACTTCATGGGCTACCTCATCGTCAGCTCCATCCAGATGGGCGCGAACATCGACTACGCCATCGTCATCGCCACCCGTTTCAACGAGCTGAAGGATAAGATGGAGCACAAACAGGCCATGATAGAGACCATCAACTTCGCGTTCCCGACCATCCTGACTTCCGGCACCATCATGACCGTGTCCGGCATCCTCATCGGCCGGATGACTTCCGACGCCTGCATCGTGGGCATCGGCCAGTGTCTGGGCCGAGGCACCATCATCTCCATCCTCCTCGTCCTCTTCGTTCTGCCCCAGATCCTGCTCATCGGCACCCGCATCGTGGACCGTACCTCCTTTGCCGTGCCGAAACTGGTGGCCCGCAGCAGCGGCAATGGCCGTATGCGGGTCAACGGCATCGTGCAGGGCGAGATCCACGGCTCCGTGGCCGGTACGATGAACGCCATCGTGGACGGCGACGTCCAGCTGACCGTCATCTCGGGCAACGTCTCTCAGGAACTGGACGACAACGAAAACAGGAGGTGCAGAATGAAGACCAGTAACCATCTGCTGCGCCGCCTGACGGCTGCGCTTCTGGCCGCTGTGCTGGCGCTGAGCATCGCACTGCCGGTGTTCGCGTCCGACGACGGCGATACCATTTACATCAACAGCGTCTCGGACCTGCTCTCGCTGGCCAGGAACTGTGCCTACGACCAGTGGTCGGTGGGAAAGACGGTTATTCTACAGAAAGACCTCTCCCTCGAGGGGATGCTGTGGGAGCCCATCCCGTCCTTCAGCGGACAGTTCAAGGGCAATGGCCACACCATCTCGGACCTGACCATTACGGGCCAGTATTCCCCGGCGGGCCTCTTCGGCATCGTGGAGGAACAGGGCTCCATCGAGTCCCTGAGCGTCCGCGGTGTCGTGTCTGTCTCTGACTCTGCCGACACCACCACCGGCGGCATCGTAGGCATCAACCACGGTACCCTCATCAACTGCCAGTTCACCGGCGTCGTCACCGGCGACAGCGAGGTGGGCGGCATCGTGGGCCGCAACGAGTCCGAAGGCACCATCGACCACAGCACTGCCCGCGCCATCGTCACCGGCAAATCTTCCACCGGCGGCATCGCAGGCTACAACCTCGGTGCCATCACCGGCTGCACCAATGTGGGCAGCATCAACACCGAATATCCGGAAGCCTCTCTCGACACCGACGGCTTCACCGCCAAGATGGTGGACTACATCAACAACAAGATGGCCGCCGCCGATGACGACGCCACCAATTCCGTCACCAACGTCGCCACCGACACCGGCGGCATCGCAGGCCGCTCCTCCGGCATGATCCTGACCAGCGTCAACACCGGCACCATCGGCTACGAGCATGTTGGCTACAATGTGGGCGGCATCGTGGGCCGCACCGACGGCCTCGTATCCGGCTGCGTCAACCAGGGCCGTGTTCTGGGCCGCAAGGACGTGGGCGGCATCGCCGGTCAGGCGGAACCCTATCGCGAACTCGACCTCTCCAAGGACACCATCAAGCGTCTCCGTTCGGAGCTGGAGGTCCTGCGCGGCCTTGTCGATGACACCACCGGCGTCGTCGAGAACTCCACCACCAGCATCTCCAACTCCTTCAGCGCCATGACCAGTCAGATGGACACCGCCATTGCAGCGGCCCGTCAGCTGGACGACCAGGCCAGCGACTACGGCGACGAGGTGGCCGACGAGATCGACCGCGCCTCCACTCTGCTGGCCGATACCCTCACCAAACTCGAACCCGTCATGGACACCGGCGAAGATGCCATGACCAAGCTGACCGACGCCACCGGAAACCTCAAGTGGGCCATGCGCGAGATGGCCGCTGAGATGCTGATGGCATCCAACGCCCTCAGCAAGACCAGCAAGGGTCTGGACAAGGTGAGCGACGCGGCCGAGGATGGCCGTGACGGTATGTCGGCTATCTCTGAGGGTATCAAACAGCTGTTGGAGTCTGTCGATACCGGCGATGACAGCGCTGCCTCGCAGGCGATCTCCACCATCCTGACCGGCTACGACTCCCTGTCCTCGGACAAGAAGTCCGACAAGAACCTCAAGACCGGCATTGAGCTGCTGAAAGTGGCCAACTCCGTGGCCAGCGTCTTCACGCTGGGCAGCGGCATGGCCCCGGCAATGAAGGCCGTCACCGCAGGCATGGGCCTGCTGCGCACGGCGTCCCTCCTGTCCAACGACAGTGACATTGCCCGTGCTACTTCCCAAATCGCAAGTGCCATCGGCACCATCTCTACCATTGCCACCCAGATGGGCGGCATCGTGGGCAGCGCGGCCAAGTCCGTCTCGGCCTCCGACCACCCCGAGCTGGCTGCGGCTCTGACCAAAGCCTCTGACGCGCTGGACGGCATGGGCGGCATCACCGACGACATCATGGACAACATCAAGGACTGGGTCGGCAATAACGGCGGCGGCAGCATCAAGGATGGTCTCGATCAGCTGAGCGATGCTTCCGACAAGCTGAGCGACGCCATGGATGACCTGAGCGACTCCCTCGACCTGCTCAAGACCGACGCCGCCCTCACCAGCGCAACGCTGGCGCATACCTCCGTGGCTCTGGGCCAGATGCAGGACGGCCTCGGCGGCCTGACCGATATGATGGGCCAGACCCGCGACATCCTTCACTGGCTCAACCAGCAGGACCCCCATCAAGGTGCCTCGTCCCTCGGCAGAGCTGACCAACACCAAGGACTCCCTCTTGATGCTGTCAGCGCCATCAACGACAAGATGGACGACATCAACAGCACCATGCGCACCGCCAGCAACCAGCTGACCGACAAGATGCGCGCCGTGACCGCACAGGTCAGCGTCGTGTCCAACCTGATGCTGGATGCTGTGGAAGAGATCAGCGACCCGGGCAGCAAGACCATCTACGAGGATGAGTCGGAAGACCTCATCGCCTCCCAGTCCGACGGCAAGATCGAGAACAGCATCAACCGCGGCACCATCGACGCCGACATGAATGTGGGCGGCATCGCCGGTACCATGGGCGTCGAGAACCTGCTGGACCCCGAGGAGGACAACAAGGACGAGGGCACTTCGCTGCTGCGCACCTCCTATACCGTCAGCGCCGTCCTCATCGGCAACGTCAACGAGGGCAGCATCACCGCCAAGAAGGACATGGTCGGCGGCATCGTCGGTCAGGAGGAGCTGGGCCTTGTGACGGCCTGCGAGTCCTACGGCGACGTCACCGGCGTCAACCAGGTGGGCGGCATTGCCGGTGCGGCCAGCGCCAAGCTCCGCAGCAACTGGGCAAAATGCGCCCTCAGCGGTGAAAAGTACATCGGCGGCATCGTCGGTCAGGGTATCGACAGCGACCTCACCGACGGCAGCCTCATCGCCATCAACAACCGCGCCATCGTCTCTGTGCTGGAAGGCCAGCAGTACGTGGGTGCTGTCTCCGGCGGACAGGACGGCGACTTCTATGGCAACCTCTTCGTCTCCGACGATCTGCAGGGCATCGACCGCCTGAGCCGCGTCGGTCAGGCAGAGCCGGTCACTTATGAGACCCTGCTGGCTCAGGAGAATGTGCCGGACTCCTTCCGCAAGCTGACCCTGACCTTCAAGGCCGACGGCCACATCATCAAGAAGATCAGCTTTGACTACGGTGCGTCTTTCACTCTGGCCGACTACCCCGAGATCCCCCAGAAGAATGGATACTACGCCGAGTGGAGCACACCCGTCCTCGACCAGCTCCACACCGACACCGTGGTCAATGTGGAGTACACGCCCTACATCCCGTCTCTGAGCAGCAGCGTCACCCGTGAGAACGGACGCCCTGTCTTCTTCGTGGACGGCTTCTTCGGCGGTTCCAACGCTGTGCAGGTCACCCAGCAGGACATCACAGCCGATGTCCACGGTGTGACAGAGCAGTGGCTGCTGGAGTTCACCGATGACGGCAATGAGACCCACCAGATCCGTTATCTGACCCCCGGCAAGGCCAAGGGCAAGGTCTACGTCAAGCAGGCCGACGGCAGCTGGCATAAGGTGGAGACGGGCAGCTTCGGCAGCTACACCACCTTCACCACCACCGGCACCGAGGTCGAAGTGGCTTTCGTCCCCGCAAAGCTCCCCATCTGGGCCTTCTGCGTCGGCGGCGTAGCCCTGCTGGTGCTGCTCCTGCTGCTGGCAAAGCGCATCAAGTCGAAGCGCGGTCCCAAGGGCGAAAAGCCCCGCAGGGAGAAGAAGGGCAAACAGCCCGAGACGGCGGACGCCCCCGCCGAGGAGCTGGATACCCCCATCTCTGAGACGGATATGCAGTAAGCAATAAGAAAAACAGGAGCTCCATCCGAATGGATGGGGCTCCTGCTTTGTTTGTAGGTTAGGCTCGTCTTCGTACAACCTCTCAGTCTCGCTGCCGCTCGACAGCTCCCCTAGTAGGGGAGCCTCTGGCGTGTCGGCCAGGCCCACGCTGGACGAGCAAAGTTTCTTTATATCAAAAACAGGAGTGCCCTGCTACAGAGGGCAGCAGCTTCGGAACATATCCTTGTCAAGCTGCTGCTAGCCTTGGTAGCAGGGCACTCTTTTTTGCGTTATATTGAGCTTTCAGCGTCCGGTAGAAAGTGGCCCGGCCTGCCAAAGCCTCTCCTACAAGGAGAGGTGGCACGCCGTAGGCGTGACGGAGAGGTTGTACAAAGACGAGCCTGCCCTCTGTAGCAAGGCCCGCCCTTTTACGCTATATTGCGCCTCAGGCGTTTAGTAGGAAGTTGACCGGCCTGCCAAGGGCTCCCCCTCTGGGGGAGCTGGCGAGCGAAGCGAGACTGAGAGGGTTATTCCTCCGTCTCCTTCACATCGTTCAGGAACGCCTCTATCTTATCGATCTGGTTCTCCGCCACGGCGCGGCCCGTCTCGTAGACCCGGCGCAGCTGGGCGGGGTCGCGCTCCATAGCGCCGATCTCCAGCGGGATGGGCGGGCGGATGACATAGTCCTTGCCCGATGCCTCCTGCATGGCGATGTAGGAGAGGGTCTCGTTGTATCGCTCGTGACGGTCGGCCACCGCTGCCACGAAGGCCGGATAGCGCAGATACCGCGCACGGATGGCGGGCAGCATGGGGTTCTTCTTTTTCACAAAGCCCTTGGGCTGGGTCAGGATGATGAGGTTCCGCTTGTAACCCAGGCTCTCGAAGAAGCGGACGGGGATGGAGTCGGCCACGCCGCCGTCCAGCAGGGAGTAGTGGCCGATCCGGACGGCCTTCGCCGCCAGCGGCATGGACGCCGAAGCCTCCATCCAGCGCACGTCCTCGGCGTCGCCGCTGCGGCACTTGTGGTAGATGGGGTCGCCGGTGCGCAGGTCGGTGCAGACGACAAAGAAGTCCATGGGCGAAGCGCGGAAAGCCTCTTCATCGAAGGGGTCCAGCTTTTCCGGCACCTCGTGGTAGCAGAAATCCTCGCTGTAGAGGTTGCCGGTGCGCAGCAGATTGCGGAAGCTGGCGTAGCGCTTGTCGTTGCAATATTCGGTGTTGTAGCGGATGACGCGGCCGATCTGGTGCGACTTGAAGTTGCAGCCGAACACCGCGCCCGCCGACACGCCGATGGTGCCGTCGGTGGTGAGGCCGTGCTCCATCAGGACATCCAGAACGCCTGCGGTGAACATCCCCCGCATGGCACCGCCCTCTAATACTAACCCTGTCTTCATATACTGACTCCTTTTCCCGGTGCGGCCCTCGTCGGCCGCAGCAAGCCGTTTCCGGTTGCTACCAGTATACTCGATTTTGCGCAGAAAACAAGAGACAACTGCACAAATCGCCCGCCCTGAGACACAGACTGTACCGCAAAAGTCGTACTTATAATCGAAAGGGCTGAAAAAACCGGAGAGAACGAGTCAAATTTGGGCAGAAAAAGCCTTGCCAACCGGGAGAGTATCCGGTATACTGATATGAAACATCGACCGTTTTGTGACAGGGAAATTGGGAGGAAGAGACGAACTATGAAAATGCTGGAAGACCGCATCCGCAAAGACGGCATCGTCCGTGAGGGCAACGTGCTCAAGGTGGACAGCTTCATCAACCATCAGATGGACATTCCGCTGTTCCGCGAGATGGCAAAGGAGTGGAAGCGCCTGTTCGACGGCAAGCCCATCAACAAGGTGCTCACCATCGAGGCCAGCGGCATCGGCATCGCGGCTGTGGTGGCCAGCGAGTTCAACGTGCCGGTGGTGTTCGCCAAAAAGTCCATGAGCATCAACCTGGACTACGACAACTACGAGACGAAGATCCAGTCCTTCACCCACAAGAAAATTTATAATGTCATCGTCTCCAAGAAGTTCCTCACCCCCGAGGACCACGTCCTCATCATCGACGACTTCCTGGCCAACGGCTGCGCCCTGCTGGGTCTGCTGGAGCTGACCGAGAAGGCCGGTGCCACCGTCGAGGGCATCGGCATCGCCGTCGAGAAGGGCTTCCAGCAGGGCGGCGACCTCATCCGCAGCAAGGGCATCCAGCTGGAGAGCCTCGCCATCGTCGAGTCCATGGACAGCGCCACCGGTGAGATCGTGTTCCGCGACCAGCCGCAGCAGAGCTGAAAATATCGACCTTCCAAGACCGCCGTCCAGCGGTCTTTCTTTGCCCA